>TARA_R110000796_G_scaffold8920_9_pt1 | contig 13955 bp, 10 predicted proteins | sample TARA_R110000796 | Tara Oceans TARA_R110000796 (sample SAMEA4397815) | marine metagenome | biome: Polar Biome; feature: [SRF] surface water layer (ENVO:00010504); material: water (ENVO:00002006), including particulate matter (ENVO:01000060) such as... | depth 5 m | reverse complement strand
CCAAAATCTTAATGCTCTTAGTTTTCTTAATGGGTCTTCATCAAATCTTACCTTTGCTTTACCAACTGTTTTGATATTTTTCTTTTTCAAATCTGCAATACCACCAACTAAATCTACAATCTCTTTTTTATCGATATCATAGAACAATGCATTTACAGTTAAATCTCTTCTTTTAACATCACCTTGAATATCAGTATAATCAACCGATGTAGGTCTCCTACCACTTCCAATATCTTTTCTGAAAGTTGCTATTTCATATTCTACTCCATTGATAATATACAAAACAACACCAAATTGTTTTCCAACGGGTTTAGTGTTTATACCATTATCTATTGCTATCTTTTCAACTTCATCAGGTTTAGCATCAGTTGCTACATCGAAGTCTTTAGGTGATTTACCAAGTATTGCATCTCTAACCGCACCACCAACTATATAAAGTTTTTTACCATTCTTTTTGAATAGTTTATGTATCTTGATTACATCACTTGGTACTTTTAGTTTAAAATTTTTAGATTCATTTAAACCCATCTTTTCTTGCCATGATTCAAATGCATCAAAATCATATTCTTGTTTTTGAGAATCCCATCCACATGAATGACATAAATACTTCTCACTATCATCAGATTCGAGTTCCCATTGATGATTACATTTTTCACACTTCACTTCTGTACCTGAGAGTTCAACGATAAATTGTTCAAATACATTAGGTCCTTTTTTATGATATCTAAAAGTTACTACCTTTTTACCATTAATTGTTGGTAAACCATGTTCATCTTCACCAATAGATTTAACAACTACCTTTTTGTTTTTGAATTTACCCATTAAAAGAGTATCTCCAATTTCTACTGGTAATTTAATTATTTCTTGTATTGAATTTTCATATTCTTCTTGTGATTTCTTATCACCTTTTTGAGAATCCAATGATGCATCTTTGGTATCTTTAGTAATATCTAATCCACCGATTACAGAATATCCCACCAATGAAGCTTTTCGTGTTACGTGCTTAAACCATTTAGAATAAGCATCACTTGAATAGATATCAACTTGGTTAGTTGCAGTTTGTGCACCAAGTACACCTGCTGGAAATGGTGTAACTGCTTTAACAGGTCCATTTGGATAAGTTGGGTGTTCGTAATAATCTTCTAATTCTTTTGTAGTAATCATATTTACTACTTCGTATCCAATTTTAGTTGCTCTATCTACATTTATTTTAGAAAATACATCATAGTTTGGAAACATAAAGTTAGGTCCATCATCGGTCATTGTTTGACCAATCATAGCAGAAGATTCGTTTATCAACCACTCTTCTATTCTTTCTTTTGGTATTTCAATTCCTTCATTTAATTTTGAAGTAATTAAATTAAATATTGTTTTATTGAATTTAGTATATGCGGTATCTGTAAAGAAATCTTTCTTTTGTTCATCTGAACCATTTGATAATCCATTACGAACATCAGTACCACTAATTTGATTTGATTGAGATGGAGCTGCGTAAACATATCCTCTATCTCTATATCCTTCAGTTGAATCACCTTTATATGGTTGGAAGTATTTTCCACCTAAACGTGCTTTATCCTTCTCACCAACTACTGTAATGAATGCAGTTGATTTTTCATCAAACTTTTTAAGTATTTCTGTTGGTTGATATGGATTTTTAACTTGATGTATTTTGGATTTTGGTATCCCAAACATCGTTGTCATTATTTTTACCTTTTCATTGAACTTAAACGGTGATTTTAATCTATCGGTTTTATTAGAAGTTCCTATAAATACATTATCCTTACCAAATTTCTTAATTAGATGTTGGTAGGTAGCGTTATGTCCTTTGTGGAATGGTTGAAACCGACCCACATAGATAACTACTGTTTTTTTAATAGGATTTTCATCCTCAAGTAGAATATTTTCTACTAAGTATTTGGAAAGTTCGTTCATATTGAGATATACCGTTTCAGTATATAAATATGGTTAGTGAAAAGTTTAGTGATTTTTATAGGTAAATGGATCTCTTTTACGAAGTTCTTCTATCCTTTTTTTAAAAATCTTATCTTGCTTACGTTTTGCAAAATATTCTCGTATTATTCTAATTATTTTCATGGCCATTCTATTTTTATTGTATCTAATTGTACTTTTTTCTGTGAAAGTTGTTCGTGTGGGTTGTATGCTAATTTATCTATAACTATAGAATCTTCTAACGCTTTATATGCGAACCCATAAAGTGGTGGTATAAGAACTTGTATTGAACTGTGATTTGATAATATAAAAGATTCACTTTCTCTATAGTTTTCAGTTCCAGTTTTCATATTAGTAACATTTAAGAATAAATTACCACTAACACATGATATTAAATTATAAAAGTTATCTAAAAATACACCATCAACAGTTCCCTTTATTAACGAAATCCGTAAATCTTTATTAAAAGATATACCATCGTTTCTTTCTTTGGCTGGAATTAACTTACCGTGGTTTATTGAATCATATGTATACGACATATTAGTACCACCCTCAAAATAAGTAGGATATTGAATTACTCGTACTTTATCGAGTATTTGACCATTATAGAAATGATAATCATCTAAAGGCCGTTCCTTATAATAAACTGTTTTTTTCTTCATATTCCCATAAACTATGTGATACTGAATCATCATGTACTTTGATGAATTTACTCACTTCTTTTTGAAATAATTTATATTCAGTATGTGTATCTTTCCAAACTGCTGCTTCTTCATATTCAACAGTATCCATTACACCCCAGTCTAATACTTTATAATAATAAAATAATATTTTAATGTTACTATCTTTAAATATATCCTTTATTAATAAATAAAAATCTATCATCTCTGTATAGTTTTCCTTTTGTACTACAAATGAAAATGTTATTTCTCTAAGATTAAGCGTACTTATAAATTGTAAGTTTCTATGTAATGAATCCCAATTTCCACCTTTACGAACTTTTTTGTAAGTTTCCGAATTAGATGCGTCTATTGATATTTCAGCTGAATGGATATGTTTATGTGAATTTTTGATTATATCCCAATTTCGCTTATTCCATAATAATGCATTTGTATGTAAATGTATATTTTTTAGATTCGGCCATTGCGATGAATCTATTGTTTGTAAAAATTTAAATAAACCGGTACTATAAAATGGATCACCATAACCACTCATCATCATTGTATCAATACCCATTCCATAGTGTTCGATAATATTATTCATTATCTCTTCGGTGTTTAAGGTATTTCCTTCTGAGTTTATTATAAAATCATGTCTACATGATGGACATGCTAAGTTACAACTACTATCCCATACAACTTTAAATTGCCTAGGTGTTCCTGGATATCCAAAAATTGAATCGGCATCCTTTATAGGATACGCTTCTTTATATTCATCAAGTGAATTTACATTAGAAATTCCCAATTCACTCTTACTAAGAATTGGCCCTTGTGGTTTGCCTGTGTTTATAACTGTATTTAGAAATGGACAAGTATCTTTTTTACAATACTTAAAAGAACCATCTAAAACAGATTCTCTAATTTCGTTAGCAGTATCACTATCCCAATTTTCTTTTAGATTCTTATTAGAACCGATATCCTTTGTTAACCAACCAGAACAACATAAAGTTTGCCTATCATGAGTTATCTCAGTATACCCAAACGGAAACCAACAAGTAAAATCCTTTAAATCAACTGCTTTTTTCATCTATAAGTAAGTTATCAATGTTACCATAATATTTTTCAAATGTAGTATTAAAGTTTTCAGACCTTAACTTATCTAATTTATTAGTATATGATTTAAGTTCTAACATTTCATCTAAATTAAAATCAATATCCATACTTCTATCATATACACTTTTTAATTTTTGTATTATTTCTTTTATAAAATATTCATCACAATCAAAGTTATTTAACTCATCTTTAAAATTATCTAATCTCAGTTTGAAATCTCGCTTTACCCATGATGGTAGAAACTGACAATTATAATAAGATGGTTGTGTTATTGGTACAAGTGTTACTGTTATTTGCTTATCATGCATTGTAGTATCCAAAATACCTTCTTTTATAAATTCAATTATTAAATCAAATAAGTGAAGATAGTTTAAAGTGCCATATGTTACCATATAACCAAACTCTTTATATTCTATACCAGATTCTCTAAATAATTTAATATTATCTATAAACTCCTGATGTTTGTATCCTTTTCTTACATATTCACCAATATTACCTACACCATCTACACTTATATATAGTGATAAATTTTTAAAGTTTTTCCAAATATCTAAAATATTCTTTTTACCAAATCTTAATTTAGAGAAATTGGTTGAATATCTAATAGCGGTTTCGGTTCTTCCTTCCTCTACTAACTTATCAAGAATCTCATAATGTTCTGGCATCATCAACGGTTCACCACCTGCGAAATATATCTCTTCCACATATTGATAGTGTGGATTTATCATATCCATAAATGATGATTTATCAGTAACACTAATTAATCCTTTTTTTCTAAAATCAGCTTCTTCTGGAAATAACGCTATCTGATCGGTATACCAAGATGATGATAAATCAACTCCACAACTTCTACATTTGAAATTACAAAAATTTGATATTCTAAAATCCCATGCGTATAGTTTCATATCATTCAAATGACCATCTTCTTCGGTTTGGTTAACCATTTCGAATGTATGTTCAAAATCTCGTGTAAATTTCTGCCTATATGAACTTTCATTATTATCTTCAAGATGATAACATCGAGAACAACCAGATGGCTTCTTACCATCCAACATTTGAACTCGCATTTCCTTGTACTTATTGGAATTCCAAACATCTTTTAATTCAGAATCATTTACATTTCCAAATGGTGGAATAAGTTTATCAGTTTCTTCATATTCCGCTGGATTAGTGTTATACAAACAACAAGGAAGAACTCGCCCATCAGGCCATGTATGTGCACTCATCCATGGAGCAATACAAAAAGACTTAGAATCTTTTAATTTTTGTATATTATATGAGTTGTTTTCCATTTTGAGTAATTTTTAATTTTCTATAATCAGGTAGTATCTTAAATATATCTTCGTTACGTATTTTATCTAATTTAATTTGATTCTCATAAAATTTATTTAGACTGCGTTCTTCAAACGGATTTGCTTTGACGTATTCTAAAATAGTTTTAATTGCACTATCAAGTGGTTCTATAAAATGTTCAGTAAATCCACGTGAGATTAATTCTATTTTTAAATTAGTATAATCTTCTTTAAACTTAGTAAATATTTGAGGCGGTAATGAAATTACAGATTGTTCAATTGGATTCACAATTGGTTGAAACTTAAATTTACAATGTTCATCTAATAATAAATTATCATTTGCCAAATCTAATATAAAATCACATATATTATGAAAATTAGTTACCCCAAATGCAAATTGAAATAGGTATGTTATATCCATTGTATTACGTAATGATATGAAATCAACAAATTCCATAACGTTTTCTTTCCATTTACGATAATCTAAACCACTTCTTATATATTCACCCAACTCATAACTACCATCTATACTAAATCCAAAAACTACATGATTAAAATGTTTGTAATAATTTAATACTTTTTCCTTTTTAAATTCAGTAGTTGATAAATTAGTATTTACAATTAATTTTATATTTGAATTAAGTTCTCTATCAATTAAATCTTGTAAAATTTTAAAATGATGTTCATTAATAAATGGTTCTCCACCTGCAAAGTATATACTTTCAACATACTGATAATGATTTTCAAGTTCTTCCCAAAATTTAGATTTATCATTTATTTTTATTATACGATTATCGGGTATTTTTTCATTTGGATTATTATTAACTGTGCTTAATGATATAACATCATCATACCATGCTGAACTTAAATCATGATAACACATTCTACATTTAAAATTACATAAATTTGATATACGTAAATCCCAATGTAAAAATTTGGTATCAGTAGAATCCCAATCTATACTTTCAAAAAAGTGATTTTTAAAAAAATCACGAGTAGATGAGATACCGGTATCTTCTTCCATTTTATTACAATATATACACTCTGAGAGTGTTTCTCCCGATAACATTTTTGTTTTCAACTCACGTACTCGTGTAGAATTGTATATTTCTTCTAAAGTAGATTGATTAACATTACCAAGTGGATTACCTTGTTCCCACACACAACACGGCGATACCGTACCACTTGGATCTTGATATATTGAAGTCCAAAGTGCTGCACAAAATGATTTTGATTGTAATGCTCGTTCCTTATCAGTCATTTTTAAAATAGGGTTTTAATTCTGAATAAAAACTACTCACTACATCAAACGTAGATTCGGTTCTATGCTTATCTAATATAGTAAATCGTTTAAATACTTGTTTTATTTCATCGTCGGTCGGTTGCTTACTATACATAAATGCTATCATACCATCAACATCAGATTTATGATAACCCCAACCATCGTAAGATAACCACTTTTCTTTTATCTTATCCTTAGTTTCAACTGGTAACATGTATAGAGTCATATGTTCTGGATTGTGAATTATATTAGCCCATAATCTAAAGTTAGGTGTATATTCTTTTATCCAATCATAAAAATCAGTAAGTTCCCATGCGTTAATCCATGATGTAGTATATGTGTAATTGAAAAATAAATTATCATTTTTCTTATAAATTTCATCAATCTGGCGGAATTTTTCAATGTTAACTTTAACATCATCCCAATTACCACCTTTACGTAAATAATTGAATGTCTTACCCATTCCATCAACACTTAATCCAATTCCTACTTTTTTAAAGTTATTAGCTAATTTATGAATGAGTGGTTCATTACATATAGTTCCATTCGTAGACATGTTTAATATAATATCTTTAGCTTTATCTTGCTCAATCATATAATTCCATGCGTTTTCCCAATTCTTAGTATAGAACGGTTCACCTCCTACAATTTCTATACGTTTAACAAATGGTAACCAATCTTCCATTGATGATATAAATTCACCGTTCTTATCACCAGCTTGTCCGTTTGGTAACGTATATAAGTGGTTACGAATCCCATATACATCTTCTTGTGGCATAGTTTTTAATTCCTTGTACCATTCTGTACTATGTGAACTACCACAACTTCTACATTTTAAATTACAAGCGTTAGATAATATAACTTGAAAATCAAATGGATATTCAGGAACATTTTCTGTTATAAATTCAGGAGTTACATATTCTCCCAAGTATTCTTTTATTATTTCATTATAGCTTTCTCGTTTGGATTTATAACCATTTTCCTCATCCTTCCAACATACCTCACAATTTGATGGTTTTTTACCATCTTTAAACTCTTGACGTAATTCATTCATATACTTACTATGAAATATATCTTTTATATTATCTTTCTGAGTGTAGTAAGGAGTTCCATCTTCTTTTACTACATGATCTTTTGATATACAACACGGTCTTATTCTACCATCAGGATCATTTGAAAACCCTACCCATGGTACTGTACACATAGTATTACTCATAATATCATATCCTTAAAATATTTATCCCATTCTTTTAACCAATCACCTATATACAACTTTCTCTGCTTATCTAACAATTTAACAAATCGATAAAATTGCTTTTCCTTTACTTCATCACGTGGTTTATCTAATTCCATTAGTAACCTATCCTTTTCATGTGGAGATAAATTACCAATATTATTTTTTATCTCATCCTTCATTTCATCAGGTATTAGTGAAACATGCATATGTTCCGGCCAGTGTACATAATTATGTGCTATTACTAAATCATAACTATCTACCCATTTTTTAAATTCATTCATGTTGTAAACGTTAAGTGCACTTACTGTTTGACAAACTTCTAAATTAAATACATCTTTATATTTTATTATCTTTTGAAATGATTTGAATATAACATCCCAATCAGCTGGATATCTGACGTAATGATTTCTATCGGTTAAATCATCAATTGATAAATGAATTCTAACATTCTTGAAGGGTTTCCATAATTCAATAAAGTGATCGGGAAACTGAGTACAATTTAAACTATAATGTAAATCAATGTTTTTAGCCGTACCATCTTCTATAAATTTATTTAAGAAGTAACCATGTTCTTTTATTAAAGTTGGCTCTCCACCATTTATCCAAACTTCTTCAAGTTCAGTACACTTAGTGTATAATTCATCATAAAAATCATAATCCCTAAACCACTCAGTTTTTATTTCATTTTTGAAATAATCTTTTTCAAATTCAGTTCCTTTAAATATTTTTAAATCTTGATTCCATCGGTTGGATGAGAATGGATTACATGTTACACACTTTAAATTACAGACAGTACCTAAACGAAGTTCCACGTACTTGTAATCTACTTTCTTTAAAGAACCATCCTCATTTACATTTTTAAAACAATCATCTATTAGATGGGAGAATTTAAGATTAGATTCCATTCGTTTAGAATGAACTTTGTTATCATCATATTTGTAACACTTACTACAAATCGATGGAAACTCTCCGTTTACCATCTGCTTTCTAACTTCATTAAACTTATCAGAATTAGCTATTGAATCCAATGGGTCTTTGGATAAAAATAAATGATGTCCATTTTTATCTGCAGCAGTACTAACGCTATTAGTCATATCAGTAACACAGCAAGGTGTAACTGTACCAATAGGGTGGGTTGCAAGATGTGTAAATGGTAATACACAAAATGATTTCTTTCTATATTCTTCTCCAGGAGCTTCCATTATAATAAACTTTGGTTTGGTAAAGTTTCAGCTTCTTCTAAATTAACAGAATTCCACCAATCTAATACTTTGGGGTTCGTTGAATATATCTCTTCTATGAGACCATCGTTCTTTCTCCAAGAATCCACTCGTTGTAATCTCTTCTTACCATTACGTAATCCTTCTTCCCAATCTGGATATTGTTCTGAAAATACTTGTCTAGCTTTTAAATCTACTAAACAATCTATCCAATATGAATATTTTGTATTTTGAACTTTGGGAGTTACGTATTCAATTAAATCATCAAGAACCTCATCGTATAATTCACGAGGTAAAACTTGAGGACACATCATTATTGTACTATCAAATGCAAATGTTGTTTTAATTAAAGTATGTACATCTAACTCTAACGCTAAATCTAATAATTCTTTTAAACAAAAAAGACCAGGTGTTGTAATTGTTAAATCAAATGCAATTCCATAATCACCATACTGTTTGTTTAAGAAAGTATAATCTTTAAAGTTTTGAATCCAACTATTCCAATTAATACCATGTCTAACGTATTCTACATTCTTACCAACACCATCAATTGAAGCACAAATTTGTACAGTCTTAAAGTGTGGTAACATTTCTTTTAAATCCCAATGTTTATAGGTTGTTCTACTGAAGTTAGTATTGTAACGTACCCATACATTTTTAGCTAAATCATGTTTAACTAAATATTCCATAACTTCCCAATGAATTTCCCACATAAGTGGTTCTCCACCTACCCAATAAATTTCTTCAATTGTTCCATTTTTTACAGCTTCCCACAATTCAGCTTCAGCTACATCTCGTTGAAAGTTTTCTATTGCAGGTTTGTTTTTCTTTTGAGCCCAAAAATCAGCATTACCTTCTGCATCATAATCACCCATCTGCCTTCTTTCAGATTCCCATGATGAAGATAACTGGTCTCCACACATTCTACATTTGAAATTACATAAATTTTTAATTCTATAATCAAATGATATCGGAGGCATTTCGGTACGTCCACTATCATCAGTTTTTTCAAATGCTTCATCTACCTTATGAGGAAATAAAGTTTTTGTAAAGTAATCTCGGTATATGGATATGTTTAGAAGTTTCCCATTACATACTGCACATTGTGGTATTTCTTTACCAGCCATTAAATCTTTACGAATCCCATTCATGTAATCGGAATTCCAATGTTCTTTTAATGTACCAGGATTATAGACAGAATCATCATCTGCCGTTTCACCATCGATGTATTGAGTTGCCCAATTTGCTTTTTCTCGTGAAGCACAACATAACCTTCGTTCACTTTGGGGTGAAAGATATGTATGTGTCCATGGTGCAATACAAAAGGTTTTATTACCTTCTTCTGGTTTTATTTTCATATTAAGCTTCTTCCAATTCCACCAACGTGTTTGGTATCTGAATCTTTTTTTAATGTTTCAATTAAGTTAATCATATCATCTTGTTGTTGATTATCTGGTTCAATGTATTCTTGTGAACCTGGATTTGCCCATTGTGGATTTAAAATCCAACCTTCTTCTTTAGCTTGTTTAAGAACATCCTCAACATATTTGTTTGATTTTGCATCATCACCATCAATAACATCTGATAATTGTTTTATATTAGTTTCAGGAATAGTATCCCACCATTCTTTCAACATTGGGAATGTTTTTAGAAAATCTTTTTTTCTTCTAATATCATACTGAACATAGAATGATTTAAAATCCCGTTCTCTACTTTCTTTAGAAGAAGTAAATGCATGTCCCGAATCAACTTGTCTTGTATATTCAATTAATCTAAGTAACCCATCACGTTCCATATCCATGAAACCATTAGAGCCACCATCCCAAGTTTTTTCTAACCAATCTTCCATATGTTGAGCACGTTCCATTCTAATTTCAGTCGGTAATGTTACGATTGATTGAAACGATGGAAATCTTAATATGTTAAATGACATTACAGCCGCGTGGGGTCCAAACTCTTTTTTAAGTTTAATCATTTCATCCATAAAGTCAGTAATAGAGAATAAACATAACGAATTTATTGTCATCATTACGTTTACAGAACGTATGTTTCCCTCAGAATTAACTCTACGCATGTTAGTCATCCAAACATCCCAATCAAGACCATATCTGATATATTCCGATTGTAGTTCGGTAGCTTCGTTTGAAGTGTATATACTAAAGTCTTTAAATGATTTTGATGATTCAATTAAAGCATCTAATAATTGTTTTTTCTGTCCTAAGTTTGAGTTAACTGCAAATGGTACTGTACAATCTGGATTTTCTTTCCACCAATCCATCAGTTTCCAAAAATCAGGTGACATGGATGGTTCTCCACCAGTCACTCTAAGTTCTCTTAAAGTAAATTGGAGTTCAGCTTCCCACCATTTCCAAAATGCTTCTACATATGGATTATCTTTATTTTTTCTACCATATGGCATTGCATGAGCACCATCGTGTTGAAATGCACCAGCTCCATCTGAAACCAAGTTTTGATAAGGTCCGAATTTCTTTATATCCTTTTGCCAAGTAGTTGAGAAAGATGCGTTACAATATGAACAAGCAAAGTTACAGTTTGCATCAAATGCAATCTCTAATGTTTTTAAATCAACATCAAGACCAGCACCAAATTTATCTTTAGCTTCTATAAGTTCTTCATCTGTATAGATTACTGATTTGTATACTCTATCAGAAACTTTATCATCTCCCAAATCTTCAATCTTCCAACAATACTCACATTCTTTGGGTCTTACCCCATCTAACATTTCTTTACGAACTGCCTTTTTGTAAGTTGTGTTGTGTAGTGCTTTATATGAATTAGCAACTTCATCCAATGGAATCTTATGAGCAGGTGGATGATGGCAACTTGCCGTTGTTCCATTACCCAACCATATAGTTGCATTGTACCATTTAGCACCGCAAAAAGATTTGGAGATTGAATTTATAGAACGTTCTCTATATTCTTGAAAAGTTTCATCACTCCGTTTACCAAATACACCCATAACTAAAGTTTATGTATAAAATTACATTTTTCTGTTTTATCGTATGATTTATCAAATATGAATTTTTCAAAATCGTGGTCTGATTGTAGTTTATCATCAACCCAAAATTTGAATTCATGTAAATTTATATCAGTATAGTTTAGATTAAATCCATTTTTAGGAAAGTTACCAGCCCCAAAAATAATATGAGGATTTTCATCAAAACCAAGTGGTTCATTGAGTGTAATTTCTTTTAAAATAACACCATCTACTGCCAATGAAATCCTCTCACTATAAGTATAACTTAATATTATATTAGTTTTTTTATTGGGTACAATTACTGATGGTAAACTAAATATCTTAGTTCCAGATTCTGTTGTTAATAAGAATGTTAGACAACCATCATCAATATCCAATCCAGTGTATTTTGGAAGTATTGAAAATAATGTTCTTTTGGTGGGGAGATTATCTGTTAAAGTTAATGTTATATCAATTACATAAGAATGTTTACCGTTTAGGAATTTATCAGCTGGAGTTTCCGGTAAACTATCACAAATACTACTTGGCCAAAAAATCCATGGATTACCCTTTTTTATTTCTAACATAATATTCTTTTAATTGTGGGAATGTTTCTACAAAATTAGTACCTCTACGTACATCCAACTCATCTACAAATTTAATAAAATCTTTTTTATTTTTATCAACATTGAATAGTGAATCACCAATTGCGTAATCATATATTCTTTTAATTTTTTGTATCTCTACATTAGAAAATCCGTAATTATCATGTGTAAATTCTTTAATACCATAATATAGTGCTTTCTTAGCAGATTCTAAAATAAGTTCTTTATGCTCATCATCTAAAATCTTTACAGATAAGTGAGATGGCCATCTTAGATATGAAGTATCCAATTGAATAGCAGAAACCCAGTATCTTTCGTTGTTCTGATGAATTCTCTTCATCTCAAATACTCTATCTATTAAATCACTATAAGTGAACACGGATAATGCATTAAACGTTGCCATAATATTTACAGTTATCTTTGGAAGTGTTGTGAGGAAAGTATCAACATTAGTCCAGAACTTTTCATAGTTCAACCCATGTCGAGTATATTCTGCTTGTTTATCTGTTCCTTCTACTGAAGTAAATATTATTAATTCTCTTACCTTATTGTTATCAGATAAATCTTTACATAAATCAAGAAAACGATTCATTAGCTTTTCAGGAACATTCATATTAGTGTTTATAGCCAAAGATAAGTTTGGATTTTGTTCCCAATTTTCTTGAATATATTCTAACACTTTGAATGTATCTTTAGAAAGTAATGGTTCTCCTCCTGTTATTCTGAATGTGTGTAAATCTTTATATAAATCTGGCCACCATTCCCAAAAAGCTTCTACGTATGGATTTTCTTCAGATTGTTTATAGGGCATTTCTCCTTTTTCTCGAAGAGAATCTATTTGATTAAACTTAGTAGATGTTGGATATGGTCCATGTTGTTCTATTTCCTCCACCCACTTAGATGAGTATTGGGGTCCACAATATGCGCATTTAAAATTACATGTATTAGAAAATGAAACTTCTACATACTTTGGATTAAAATCTTCTCTCCAATCAGAATTTTTTATTTTATCAAATTCAGAAAGAGACCATGGTTCTGATGATTTAAATGTTCTATCTGAAAATGATTTTGAGTTATCCTCAACATTCCAACAATAATTACATTCATCAGGTCGTTTACCATCTAACATCTCCTTTCGTTTTTGTTTTTTAAAACGAGTGTTGTGTAGTGCAGATGGATTTCGTTTTATTTCTCTTAATGGTATTTTATGTGGTGCGGGATGATGACATGAGTGAGTCATACCCAATCCAAGGTGCATAGTAACTTGTGTCCATTTTGCTAAACAGAATCCACAACCTACCTTATTAAGTTTAGTGTTTACCTCTTGGAGTTTACTCATAAAGTTATGTTTAACATAGTAGCTTTTGGCGATAGTTCATCTTTACCAACTAATGTATATTTCAATTGAGCTATACCATCTGATTTATAATCCCAAGTTCCTTTTTGCATTTGATGTACATACCGTTTTTCATTTCTAGCGGTTGTTTCACCTTTAGCCCATTTCATAACTCCACCAGCACCTTCAATAAGTCCTTCATCTTCGTGTGGTAAGCAAAACATCTTTCCAGCAACTCTATGTGGTATTATTGAGTTAGGTATAATTACATCTTCTGTTAAGTG
>TARA_R110000796_G_scaffold11570_1_pt1 | contig 13956 bp, 12 predicted proteins | sample TARA_R110000796 | Tara Oceans TARA_R110000796 (sample SAMEA4397815) | marine metagenome | biome: Polar Biome; feature: [SRF] surface water layer (ENVO:00010504); material: water (ENVO:00002006), including particulate matter (ENVO:01000060) such as... | depth 5 m | reverse complement strand
TGTACCACACGGGCGAACGCTGGAATCCTTATGATAGCGACGCTGGGTTAGATGAAATGCTCGAAGCCCAGCGCAGCATTACTGATAGGAAGAGCGTGAAACGCTGCTCCAGGCGATTGCGCAGTATACCCAGGATCCGCGCCGCTCTATAGCATCAATGCCCTCTACGGCGTCAGTGACCGGGTATAGAATTTTGAGCCTGCCCCGGATAGCCGTATGCGTTTAACCAACGTGGACGTTAGTGAGTAACCGTACGCCATCCGGCCGCTTGAAAGGGTGGCCGGTTCTTCACACTTACACCTCACAAAAGCTTCATGTAAGCGTTACGGGCTTGGGGTCATAGTGGCAAAATTTCTTCTTTATTGAATACTGCAGGCCGTGTTTGTGGTAATCGCCGTGACGTTAATCGTCTCTTTTGCGATCAGTTTAACCGGTGATCCGGCGGTCATGCTGGCACAAGGGGCGGGGAGTATTACCGAGGTGGATTTGGAAAGGATTCGTGAAGCCCTGGGTTTGAATCAATCCTTCCTGGCCCAGTACATCGGTTTCCAGCAGGGGCTGGTGGTGGACGATTTCGGGCGCAGCTTTGGGCGGGACCCCGGTGAGTGACCTGATCGGTCGCGCTCTGCCCGCCACCTTGGCGCTGGCTTTCGCCTCGCTGTTTGTGTCTATCGTGGTATCGATACCGCTGGGAATCAAGGCAGCGATATTGCGAGGAAGGTGGCCCGACCAGATGATCAGGACTTTTCCCTGATTGGGCTTTCTTTTCCTAACTTCTGGCTGGCCATCATGCTGGTGCTGTTGCTCTCTTCATCACTTTTAATCTGCTGCCATCCAGTGGCATGGAGGGCTTCTCCAGCTTCATTATGCCCGCAGCGGGGGATCATTCTAACCGCCACCAACGTGCGCCTAGTACGAACCACTATGTTGGATACCCTCCGCTCTCAATACATCATGGTGGCGAGGGCAAAAGGCCTTTCCAACATGGTCGTACTTTACAAACATGCGCTGCGTAACTGCTCCATTCCGCTGATCACCTATTTTGGCTTGCAGTTCGGTGGTCTGTTGGGCGGTATCGGTTTAGCGGTGATCTTCTCCGGCTGGCTGTTTCTCTGAGGAGGTTCAGAGCTTAACTTAGCCTACCGTTAAACGCCGCCGTTGGTAGAGCCTGGCTTTCCACTAGTCACAGACCCGTTAGGCTGGGACGTGCTCGCGCGGGTGATTATCGGAGGTGAAATCTCGCTAAAAGTCGGGGTCTACTCAGCCCTTGGGACGGTGGTGATCGGCATCATTATGGGGTTGGTATCCGGCTACTACGGTGGATTCCTGTATATGATCATGATGCGCTTTGCCGATGTGCAACTCGCGCTGCCCTTTATCCTGCTAGCGATTACCTTTATCGCCGTGATTGGTGGCGGGCTAACCAATATGATTATTTTGTTGATTATCTCCCAGTGGGTGCAGTACGCGCGCTTAGTACGCGGCTCGGTGCTATCACTGCGCGACCGCGAATTTATTCTGGCGGCCAAAGTGATTGGGGTGAAAGATATTCGTATTCTTTTCTAGCATCTGCTGCCGAATTTGATTGGCCCAGTCATTGTGCCAAGGTTGAACTTGAGACCGCCCAGCAGGCCATCGGCGATGAGCAAATAGAGGCTTTATTGGCAGAGCTGGGCGGGTCGGCGTTACACGCCAAGACACGAGCGGGGAGAGTGGTAGAGGCGCGTTATATCGTCGGTAGTGACCGCGCCGTGATAATCAGTGCGGGGCCGCATGCCAGCGAAACCTCCGGCGTGGTGGGTTGCTCACGCGCCGCCCATCAGCTTAGCGGTGAGCCAGAGGCCCACTTCGTCATCTCTCCGATGGAAAACCCTGATGGCTACGCGTTGCAAGGCCGACTTATCGCCACTCAGTCGCGCCATATGCACCACTCGGTGCGCTACACTGCCTTTGGTAATGACCTGCAGAGCCAGCCGCGCTTTGACAGCCATTCGAACATGCTATTCGTGAACAGGCATCCGCTCTCAGTAATGCCGGACTGCATATCAATCTGCACGGCTACCCGGCTCATGAGTGGACGCGGTCGTTAAGCGGTTACGTGCCCCGCGGCTTTGAAATGTGAACAATCCCTAAAGGCTTCTTTTTGGTGTTGCACTATCATTCCGGCTGGGCGGCGGCGAGGCAACTGGTCGAAGCTGTTACTTGGGCACTGGCCCAGGAGCCCGGGCTGGTTGAATTCAATGCCACTCAGATGGCGCTATCGGAGAACCATGCGGGCTCACTGACGTTTCCGGTGTTGAATGGTTTCCCGTACCTGATAATGGCGGATGTCAATCAGCTGACGCTGATCACCGAGTACCCCGATGAAACCTTATCCGAGCCCCATAACGCACAAATGGCGACAGTAGTGGGAGCTGGGAGCCTACGACGCCTTCCAAAGGCTCGCGTTACCGGACGCGGCATAGAGGGAATGGTGACTTAAGATGACCCGAATTATTGCGGACATACCAAACCTTTGTGATTCCTATGTAAAATAGATGGTTGGAAGCGCCCAGCGCAGCCTTGTTGATGAGGTGCCAGGGCTAATGAGGCGTATAGAACATCAAGGGAATGGATTCTATTGCCGTCTACGCTTTACGGAGCTATTTGCTCCCAATGCCAGCAGCGCACTTTATGGTCGGAAAGTGCGTATTCTAGAGTTGGTGCGTTATCGATACATTGCTGTGTAGCGTAGGGGCAGCGTGTAGAGAAACGGCACCCTTTGGGGATATCGGAGAGTGAAGGAACAGTGCCATCGATCATATGCAGTGGCTGGTTCGGGTCACTCTCAAGGGTCGGCATAGCTTGCATGAGTCCCTTAGTATAAGGATGCAGAGGCTTGTCGAAGAGCTGGGAGACCGACGTGTCCTCTATCACCTGCCCAAGGTACATGACGATAACGCGGTCGCAAACTTCTGCCACGACACCGATATCATGCGTAATAAAAATAACGCCCATATTTCGCTGATTTTTTAGATCAATGATTAGATCAAGTATTTGTGCTTGAGTGGTAACATCTAGTGCTGTAGTGGGCTCGTCTGCAATTAATAAACTAGGATTACAAGCTAGTGCCATGGCAATCATTACACGCTGCCGCATTCCCCCTGAGAGTTCATGGGGATATTCATGTAAGCGTTGTTCTGGGGCAGGTATGCTCGTAGCTTTGAGCATATCGAGTGCCATAGCGTAAGCTTTTTTCTTGGAGAACTTGCTATGACGCATCAATGCTTCGGCAATCTGATTGCCTACTGTGTAAAGTGGATTAAGCGAGCTGGCGGGGTCCTGAAAAATCATTGAGATTTCTTTTCCACGAATGTTGCGTAACTGCTGCTCAGTCGCTTTCAGTAAGTTAGTATCGTGGTAACGTATTTCTCCCTCGTAGTTGGTGGTACTATCATTCAGCAAGCGCATAATAGATTCTGAAGTGACGCTTTTACCGCATCCGGACTCTCCCACGACACCCAATATCTCTCCTCGCTTCACTTGGAAAGAAACATTGTCAACTGCTGTTACCTTGCCCTTTTCGGTATGAAAGTGTGTCTTCAAATCTCTTACTTCGATAACATTTTCGTCGTTCATGATATAACCTATCAACGTTATTTTTTAGCCGCAGCTTTATTAGTGTGAGGGTCCAGGTAGTCTCTAAGACCGTCACCAAATAAGTTTTGCCCTAATACCAAGGCCACAAGCATCATTCCAGGGAAAATTGTCATCCACCAAGCACGGGTAATCACGTTTTTTCCATCATAAAGAATATTACCCAGGCTGGGGTTGGGGGCGGGAATACCGACACCTAAGAAGCTGAGCATGGCTTCTGTAATGATCGCAACAGCAAAAACAAAGCTTGCTTGCACGATTAATGCAGAGAGTGTATTAGGGAAAACATGCTGCCATATGATTCTGGTTTTACCGGCACCCACAGAACGCAGTGCCTCAATATAGGGCTGCTCTTTGACCACTAGCGCGGCTGAACGCACGACACGAGCGATGAGGGGTGTATATACAACCACTAGGGTCAAAATTACGTTTTGGGCACTGGGGCCAAAGACCGCTATCACTGAAATAGCCAGCAAAATAGCTGGAAAAGCCATCAGACCATCATTAATGCGCATCAATATGTGGTCTAAAAGCTTGAAATGTGCCGCATATAAGCCAATCGTAGCGCCTAAGATACTTGAAAGAAATGCAACGCTAAAGCCTATATAAAGTGAGGCTTGAGTACCGTGTAAAACTCTGGAAAAAATATCACGGCCAAAGTTATCGGTTCCCATCCAGTGCTCCCAAGAGGGACCTTGGAGGCGGTTAATAGGGTTAATGTCGAGCGGGCCATGTGCTGTTGAAAAAGGGCCAGCAAATGCTGCAAAAATGACTGCTACAGTGATGATGAATCCGGTAAGGGCAAGCTTGTTCGATAAAAAACGCCTAATGTTTAGAGATCGCTGTTCTCTCTTTAACCTAAGCTGCAACTCATTTAAATCTTCATTTTTCATAACTTATCCTCGTTTATTTATCCAAACGTACACGGGGGTCTACTATTCCGTATATAAGATCAATAACCAAGTTAATAATGACGTAGCCAAGAGCAACCATGAGTATCACTCCTTGTATGATAGGAAAGTCGCGCCTCTCCACAGAGTTAACAATTAACTGACCCAAGCCAGGAATATTAAAAACAAACTCTACAACGACGGCGCCAGCAATGAGCATGGTGAATGTTTGGCCGATAATCTCAAGTATTGGAATAAATGCGTTTCTAAGAGCATGTTTGATAACAACAGTACGACGGCTCAAACCCTTCGCTTTGGCGGTTTTGATGTATTGGTTATTGAGCACTTCAAGCATAGATGACCTGGTTATACGCGTGATAAGTGCGGCTTGCATAAGCCCGAGAGACAATGCCGGTAATAAAAGATGCTTATAGTGCCCTACAAAACTGTCTCGCATAGGTATGTAGCCAGCTACAGGAAGCCAGTTCAAAAAAACCGAGAATATTAGAATAAAAATTAAGCCTAATAAAAAGCTTGGTACAGATATGCCGATTAGCGAAAATGTCATTAGCACTCTATCAATTTGTTTACCACGGTTGAGAGCTGCCAACGTACCAAGGGGTATCGCTACTGTTATTGCAATGAACTGTGCGAAAATAGCTAACGACAGGGTGGGCATGAAATATCTGAAAAATACTTCAGTAACTGGCCTGCCATTGTATATTGAATTGCCAAGGTCTCCGGTGGCAGCATTAGATAGCCATAGAACAAACTGTTCAACGATTGGTTTATTTAATCCAAGCTCATCCCTCAGGTGTATAATATCTGCACTGGAGGCGTCAGGACCCAGTATAACCCTGGCGGGGTCGCCGGGTGACAAGTGCACTAAAGTAAATACAATAACGGCTACTGTCAGCAGGACTGGAATCAGCGAAAGTAATCTTTTTATAACATAGCTAATCATATTTTCACCATACTTGGGTTAGGTGAGTAATGTGATCATTCATAATATTACCCATGAGATGTTAAGAAATTTATAGATATTTCTGAAATTTTTTTTAAAGTGTCTCTATGGAGGAAAAAGTGTCCTTCATTAGTAATCTGATAAAAGTTAGGCGAGGGATTGTTATGCGCCATTTTTTTATACATATTTTCAGACTCTTGATAAGGCACTCGAGCATCATGGGTTCCATGCAGGATCAGTAACGGGCAAGTAATATTTTCTGCGCGATGTAAAGGTGCTTGGTTATTAAAATATTGTGAAAGATTCTCTAGTCGCCCGTACTTATACTCTCTTAGAGGTCTTCGCCATTTGGGCGTTGAACGTAAAAAGTTACTTATGTGTGACATGCCTACAATATCAATCGCACTGGCCCAAAGGTTTGGGTAATGGCTAATGGATAATAGAGTCATAAACCCACCGTAGCTATGCCCCATTATGGAAACATGTTTTTCTGAAAAACCTAAATTTTCTACCAAATGTTGACGTAGATAAATAATATCCTTTAGAGCCGCTTCTCTTTGCTTACCACTATCCATTGCTAGAAAACTTCTGCCGTAACCTGAGCTCCCCCTAATATTTGGTAGAAATACGCTATGGCCAGCGTCTGCAATGTTTGCGATTAGTGAAGAAAATTCACGCTTAGCTCTATGTTCTGGGCCGCCATGTAAATAGATCACTGCTTTTTTATTTTTATTATCATCTGAGATATATGAATATTCGATACCTCTTCCATCGAAAGATTGGTAGTAACCGTAGCCATCAAAAATATTGGAAATAAAATGATTATCTACTTGTGTGCTATTTGTTTTTAACCTTATGCCTAAGGTGATAATGTGTGGAGGCATTATAGGGGAAGAGGCAATAGCTGCTAGCTTGTCATTCCCTATAAAACACATGGATTGAAAAACGACTTGAGAATGATCAAGCTTTTCGAGAGCGGTACTGCGCGACATATCTGCTTTGTAAAGTTGTGAGTATCCTTTTTGGATGGTTTCCATAACTAGCGTTTGAGTTCCTTTATATAGGCAATAGCTAATAATGTCTGCATTTGGTAGGGAAGCGATATCTACCACGTCGCCTGTGTTGATATTTAACTGTACAATTTTTGTATTCTCACCCCCTTGATCCCCCACGAATAGAACTTGACTACCACTCAATACATTTAGGCAGGATATTCTACCATAAGAGTTATGAAGGGTCGTTATTTCACCGCTGGCAATATTATAAATCTTAAGAATTTTATCAATATTAGTCTTTTCGATGGTTAGTAATAACCTATCCTTAGATAAGGATGTCAATGATGTTATCACCTCGTCTGTGATATAAAGAGTGGTGATGTCTTTGGTATTAATGTCCAGGCTTTTAAGAATGAACCTATTGGATTGGTGCTTGTTTGATACATAATATATTTGGTTATTCATCGAGCTACTAGATATATAATGATAGCTTTCAGGTTCATAGATCATCTCTTCTACTGAGCCATCTTTCTTCAATGCATATAGCTGCTCGCGCTCATTGCCACAGTCATCACAAGTAAAAAATAGGTGAATGCCGCTAGAATCTGATTTCCAATAATCTTTAACATGTTGTGGCTGGCTGGTTATTTTAGTAGTTTTCTGGACTGATAAATTGAAGCTATATATTTGATTTAGGCCATCAGCATTGCTGATGTAAAGAAGGCTGTGCCCGTCAGAGCTTACGCATATTTTTTTATATTTTCTGTAATAGTCGCAATTTTCAATCACTAACATAGTAGAGCTCTCTTAAATTGGATGGCTATATAAGTGGCACGACACATAATGGCCACTTTTTAGCCTAATTAATTGAGGCGGTACGGTTCGACAGTACTCGTTTGCATGGGGGCAGCGAGTGTGAAAATGACAGCCGGACGGAGGAGAAACGGGGGAAGGCACTTCCCCTTCTAACTTTATTCGCTCTTTTTTTGAAGATGGGTGAGTTGCTGGCAGGGCTGAAATAAGCGCCTGGGTGTATGGGTGTTTGGGGGTTTCAAAGAGTTCCTCTGAAGGGGCTATCTCAACCAGTTTACCTAAATACATCACGCCTACACGGTCTGATATGTAGCGTACAACCCCTAGATCATGCGAAATAAATATGTAAGAGAGCTTGAACTCACGCTTAATTTCTTTCATCAGGTTAAGTACTTGAGCCTGAATTGAAACATCCAGGGCTGAGACGGCTTCATCGCATACAATAAGCTTTGGGCTAAGTATTAGAGCGCGAGCTATACCAATACGTTGGCGTTGGCCGCCTGAGAATTCATGAGGATAACGGAAATAATGCTCTGCCGTTAGACCTACTTTTTTCAAAATATTCATCACAATATCGGTACGTTCCTGCTTTTTGCAAATATTGTTGATGACTAATGTTTCCTCAAGAATTTTTCCTATTCTCATCTTTGGATTAAGCGAAGAATAGGGGTCTTGAAAGACCATTTGTAAGTCTTTTCTTATTTTATTAAAATCGCCCTTGGTTTGGTTGTAAATATTTTTACCACAGTAATAGCATTCACCCGCTGTGGGTTCAATTAATCTTAATAAAGTTCTTCCGATAGTGCTTTTTCCACACCCTGATTCTCCAACCAGTCCTAAGGTTTCTTCTGGATAAACATTAAAGCTTACTCCGTCTACTGCTTTGACATAAGAGGGCGATTTAAATAATCCTTTTCTTAAAGGGAAATGCTGTTTTACATTTTTAACTTCCAGAAGGGGGTGCTCGGAAGATATGTTATTTTCACTATGCTCTGATGTACCCATGCCCTATATCCTCTATACCTTTAATAAGGCGGTGCAACAAATGTCGCAGCGCCTTACTGAGTATTATTAATCGTCAATAGTCATATTCCATAAGATAATATTGTTCGAAACAGTGAAGTTGTCGATATAGTCCCGCATGCCATGCAGTGGCTTGTAATTTCCATAGCGGACGTAAGTCGCATACTCCATCACTTCTTGCTGGAGCTCGGTAAATAACACAAAAGCTTGGTCTTGATCTTCAGTGGCACGAATTTTTTCAACGAGGTAGTCGATTTCCTCACTATCGGTCCAGCCTGCATAGTCATTGTCCGAATGCAGAAAAAGCGCATTGATGGGTGTTGGCTCGAAGGTGAACCCTGAAGCGAACATGTCCCACGCTTCTGGGTCGGCACGGTACTCCAGCAGTGTCGCCCAGTCGTATTCGGCTAACTCAACATCCAGGCCGACATCTTGCAGCTGCTGTTGGACGACAACCGCAGCATAAAAGTGCAGCGGGTAGGCCCGTGAAACCAAGAAGCGCAGTTCTTCACCATCATAGGATGACTCTTCTATAAGCTCCCGAGCTAAATCTGGATCGGCTTGGTTGTAGTATTCTTCACCTGCATCATTATACCAAAGCGTTTGACTTGGGGCCGCGAGTGAGTGTTCAAGCGAGTAAAAATCATCATTGCCAAAAGCGGCATAGAGAACTTGGTTATTATCAATCGCTGCATTGACTGCTTGTCTTAGCTTGATATCGGTGAAAGGTCCGGATTTCTTATTGAAGAAAAAACCTAGGAAGCCGTAATCTTCGGCATGAATCTTAATATCATCGTCTTCGAGCAATTGCTGTGCATTATCATGTGGCAGGCGTATCGCTACATCATATTGGCCCGAGAGTAGCCCTGATACCCGTGTTGAGTCATCGGTAACGATTTCTAAATAGATATCGTCAATGCTGGCTTCTTTGGCGCCTGCCAGGCCATTTGGCTCGCTATCAACAGAAACATAGTCTTCAAATTTTATTAGGTGCATTTCTTGGTCGGTTTGCCATTGCTTAACCTTATAGGGACCTGTTCCAATAAACTCGGTTACCCCTTGGGATGGAGCTTCATCGATAATGCTTTTAGGCATGATGCCTGCAAACTGCATGGGGTTTCCAAGTACCGAGAGAGCTAAGGGGGCCGGTTCGCTAAGCTCTAGCTCGAGTGTACGCTCATCGACTTTTCTAAACTCTGCTTCTGATAGGTTGGCACGGGCCAAAATAGAGGTGTTTTGCCAACGCTCCATGGAGGCGACCGCGTCATCGACGGTGAGGGGCTGGCCGTTGTGAAACGTGATGCCATCTCGTAGAGTAATGGTATATAGTTTTCCATCATCGCTGACGTCTATTGATTCGGCCAGTACAAGTTCAGGCTCATAGTTGGCGTTGAGTGTCACGAGAGGTTCAAAGATTTGTGCCGCGAAGTCCATGGTGGCAAAGGCCGTGGACATGTGAGGGTCAATCGTGGGGGGGATAGTGTCATATGCTACCCGAACTTGTGTCCGTTCGTCTGCCGAGACGCCGCTCGCGATTATGATGCCCACGCTGAGGACGGATAATGAGAGTTTTAGTTTCTTGATCATTTCATCACCTTGTTAGTTGTAGATGCTTGGTTAGCACTTTTAGTGCTTAGTTTCTTGTCCAGTTGAAGCAGAGCTTCGGCCAATACTTTCGTTCCATCACTCGCTTCGTCCTTCGACATCGACTCTTCTGGACAATGGCTTCTTCCATCCCGGCATGGTGTGAATATCATGCCGATAGGAGCGATTTCAGATAGGTACACTGCATCGTGTCCCGCTCCGCTAGGCATCACCATAGCGTTCTTGTTGCATTTTTCAGCTGCCTCATTAATGGTGTCCTGTACTAGCCTTGAACAGGCGGTCGGTGTGCCTTTACTTAAGGTTTTTACCTTTATATTTAAATCATATTCTGGGCAGATTGTGCTGTATGTCCACTCTATAATAGGCGTTAAAAAATTATTAAGAAGATCGTTCCTATCACTTCTGACCTCTACTACTAGACTAACTTTTTCAGGTATGGCATTGGCTGCATTGGGTTTGACATCAATTTTACCAATAGTCGCTACTAGGTAGTGTTCTTTACCAACTTCGTCTTTAGCTTTTTGGTTGATGTACTGTACAAAGCTTGAGGCCCCTACCAGTGCATCTTTGCGCAAGTCCATTGGCGTGGTGCCAGCGTGGTCCGCCTGACCTTCGAAAGTAATGTCGTATCGCTTGATGCCCACAATGTGAGATACATTGCCTACCTGAGAGCCATTAGTCTCCAGCAGTTTTCCTTGCTCGATATGAAGTTCTACAAAACAGGCCAGATCACCTGGTAAACGCTTATCTGTTTCAATATCGATGGGTGTGCCGCCGACTCGCATAATAGCTTCTGAAAGCGTTTCACCCACACTGTTTTTGTAACTCAATAGCTCTTGGTTTAGTTTTCCCACCATGGCGCGACTACCGATGCATGAAACACCGTAATCGCTGGGCTCTTCAGATAAGAAATCGATAACTTCCATACCATGTTCAGGTATGTGGCCGGATTCATTGATACTTTGAAGGACCTCCAAGCCCGCAATAACACCTAAAATGCCATCGTAGCGTCCACCACTGGGAACTGTATCGATATGGCTTCCAGTTGCGATAATAGGGGCATCTTCATTTTTACCTGACAAATGTCCAATTAAATTCCCACCCTTATCTATTCGAGTCGTCAATCCGGCAAACTGCATTTCCCTCTCCAGCCATGCCCGTCCATTGCTATAAACATCGGTAAATGCTCTTCTTGTCCAAGGAGCATCTGGGTCAGTAAATTCGGAGAGTTTTTCAATTCTACTCCACAGTCTCTCTTTGTTAATATGCATATTTATGGGACACCGTATTAGTATATAAAATTGGTCTTTATCAAATTTTAGATCGATATACTTCACCTTACCCAGTATCCAGTGTGTGTCAAATTTTTATTTCTGAATAACAATAAGTTATACTGAGAATTGTGATGGTGTCTCTTTTTTGTTAACTATTTGTTTTATATGAAAAATATATTATATTCCAGTATAGAAAAAAATGTGTTTTGAAAAGGGTGAGGCAACGATGGCATGAAGTGTTATTTTTTTATGCTTTTTTGTTATTAGGCGACTATAATTATTTTCCCGACTCAGTATGCCTTTTTTAAAGTGAATGGGATGGTTGTATGAAGATTAAAGAAATTGAGGCGTTCGATGCCTATATGAAATATGGCACGATGAAAGCGGCGGCTGAAGAGTTGGGGATTAGTCAACCGATGATGAGCCGGCTGTTGAGTAACCTTGAAAAGTATGTTGAGTTTAAACTGTTTAATAGGAAGCGAAATCAGCTTGAGCCAACGCCTGAAGCATATCTCTATCATTCTTCGGTTTTGCGTATGATGGCTGGCATTATAGATACGCGTAAAGATGCAGAGGCTATTGCAAATAATCAGCTTGGTAATATAGTGATTGCCTCACAACCTACTTTTTGTGACACTATATTACTTGATGTTATTAAGCGATTTAAAGCTCAACATCTAGATGTTGGTGTTAGGATGCTGGATGTGGGACTGCAAGAACTGCTTAAGATGATAGACAAGAATACATGTGACGTCGCGTTGGGAATTACATTAGAAGCTGATAACTATAGTGCAAATGTTACGCCACTGGCTAAGTGCGAAGCTCGTTGCATAATGCATCGAACCCACCCGCTAGCAAAAGAGCATATCATTCCTATTCAGCGGTTAAAAAATGAGAGATTCATTGACTTAATGCCTGATAGTCCGATTCGTCGCCGTGTGGATAGGCTAATGCAGTCTATAGGCGCGAATAGAAATACGGTAGCTGAAATAAGAACAATGCGTGGTGTATGTGCTCTGGTTGATCGCGGAGTCGGCGTCGCCATTATCGATCCGGTAGCGGAGCTGCTTTTACAAGGAACCTCAGTAATTTCAAAGCCGATTACTCCAAGCATAGACTGGGAGCTGGCGTTTCTGACATCTGCTAACCGACCGACTAGTCGCGTCTCACAATCTTTTTTTGAGCACTTAAAAGCGGAAATTAACCGATTAAAAGAGATGAGAATATTGCACGATTAAGCCTTTTTATACTGCTGAGTAATTTTGACGGCAGTACCGAGACAGCGGCAACCCTTCCTAAATCTTATCGTGGGCGCTCTTTGGGATGGGATCCGGTCACGTCTCCTTGTGTTCAATGCTGTATCAGGCTTTCCAGCTCATCTACTCATTCTTTAGTTTCGGTCAGTGTGCATAAGTTGGCGCTCACCGGCGCCAGCGTGCCTCCCTCGGGGTCAAAATAGAAATCGCAGTTGGTATCATTGTCCTCAATCCACGCCCACTGGGCAGTGAGCAATTGCTCCTGACAGGCGTTGCTTGACTGGCTGCGAAGCTTCTGGAAGTTTTCGTTGAGCTTTGAACCTGGCGCTTATACTCGGTTGAGATGCACGACACTATATCAACGGTACTCATGCCTGCTGCAGGCACTTGTCGCGTGACTGCGACGACTCATCGCTTAGGCTAAGGCACACTAACCAGCATGTCGACGCCTAACAGGCTGTGTCGGACTTGATTGCGTTGCATGGACTTATTGATTCCTGTCTATGGCGAAGGGTGCCCAAGTTTGGCGCGTGTCCATGACTTCCATGCGATTGACATTGATATGGTCGGGCAGGGTAGCCAAGTAGAAGAGCTGTTCTGCGATGTCTTCCGCCTGCAGCGGCGTGGCACCACGGTAGAGTACTTCAGAAGCCGTTTTTTCGACCTTGGTAGGAACCAGGGTGGACTCGGTCTCAGCCATGCTGGGTGCGAGGTCGGTCATACGACCCCCGGTGCCTTAAAGATCGCATCGTAGATTATAGCTGAACTGCTGCACGAAGGCCTTGGAGGTGCGGTAGATGTGGCTGCCGGTATAAGGCCATTGACCGAGTATTGAACTCAGGTTGATGATGCTGGCACCTGCGCCGATCTCAACTAATAGTGACAAGGCGACGTGCTTGACGGTGAACATACCGGTGATGTTGGTATCTATCATGGTGAGCCAGTTCTTCAAACACACCTTGTGCGCTTACTTCAGCGCGAGTGCCCGGCCGACGCTGTGGATCATGCAGTCCAACGGATTGCTCTCTTGTGGCAGCTCCTTCAACACTTGGCGGCGGCACTGCCGAATCTCGATGTGGCACTGGTAATCAATACGACAGACGTGAAAGTCTTCTTTTTATAATGACGAATCTAGTATAGTGAAGGGCGTTGGGTTAAGTGCCACTCTAGGTCGCTTCTAACTCGAGAGAGTACTTGCAGTATCCAACTTGCCATGATGATCAGCAATTGGTTATCGCACTGCAAGGCTGACAGAGATCATTCCTGTGCTTGCAGCTGAACGGGTGCCTGACCAACAACATCGCTGTTACAATGGATAAATGAACAGTGCTTTCGATACGCCTACCGCCTCGCTCGATGATCCCTACTATTACCTGACGAACTTTCGCTTCGTTTTGGCTTGGGTCGGGGAACGCCATGCTGATCTGCTTTCGGCAGTCGAGCGCGACTTTCTTAAACAGTTTGAAAGCTTGCCGCAGGCCTCTCAAGCGCTTCTGGTGC
>TARA_R110000796_G_scaffold83590_2_pt1 | contig 13968 bp, 15 predicted proteins | sample TARA_R110000796 | Tara Oceans TARA_R110000796 (sample SAMEA4397815) | marine metagenome | biome: Polar Biome; feature: [SRF] surface water layer (ENVO:00010504); material: water (ENVO:00002006), including particulate matter (ENVO:01000060) such as... | depth 5 m | reverse complement strand
TCTACAGTAGTTAAACCTAAAGAAATCCAACTAGTCTCTATAGCACTATAAAAATCTAAATACAATTGAGAAAATGGAATAGATATTTTTAAGTTTTTAATATCAAAACTTTCTTGAAAATTACTGTAATCAGCTTGATCACTGTTATATAACAATAAAGGATTTATTGTTTTTGTTTCTCCTTCACTATTTATAGTTAAAGGAATAAAAGGTTGTACAGCTATTTGAAGTACTTTCCCTTGAGAAGACATAGATTGTGATCCCCAGCCTCCAGGGTTAGAAACAGAATTATATAATCCTGAGTTCTCAATCATAACTAAATTAGCGCAATCTGCAGATGTGGTTACATCTAGTTTTAATTCAAAAGCCATAGGTAAAAATTAAAAAAGGACAGACAGATGTCTGCCTGCCCTTTAATTATTTAATAAATTATTTATTAGCCAGCTGCTAAAATATCTGTAATTCCATCAATGTTAACTACAAGATCATTTAATTTATCTTGTAAACTGTTAGCATTCCCAGGAAGAGCCATAACAACAGTACCTTTAATTGGGCCACCTGCTGAAATTGCATTACTATCATTACCTTTTAACACATAATCAAAACTAATAAGATCATAAGCTTGAGCAGGATCTGCTTTTATTTCAGCATAAGATTCTACTGAAGGGAAACCATTACCAGTCCATGTACCAGAACCTGGAGAGTTTTTAGAAAGGCCAAACCATTCTAAATCTGCAATTGCTTCTCCAGCAGTGTTAGATTTTGCTGCTGCTGTACTAGTATCAGAACCAGTAGAACCCCATCCATCTAATTGGAAATCAAATACAACTTTGTGGTAAGGGAATAAACCTGCTTTGTAATAAGCATCTAATCCTACTATTTTAATACCACATGCAGCAGCTTCAACAACTGCAGCTGTAAGAGACTTAGAATCTGCAGCTGCAGCTCCTGCTTCTTGAGAAGGCATGTCTAAAGTAATGTTTGCACCATTAACTGCTTTGATTTTATATACAGGAACGCCTGCACCAGTAGTTTGACGTAAGTACATACCTGCCACTAGTTCATGATTTGCAGCACTAGCAACAACTTGATCAGTACCTCTAGTCCAAGCTAGAGTTGTAGAGTTAGCTGTATCTGCTTCAGTAGTAGCTGCTGAAAAACGTCGCACTGCTACTTTAGCTCTATCGTGCCCAACTGTAGATCCATCAGCAAAAGCCATAGCACCCATTTTAGTTGCAATACCATTTGCAATTTCAATTTGAGTTGCTGAAGCATCAGATACATACTCAAAAAAGTATTGATCTTTTTGCTCAGAATATAAGTCTGAATCATTAATAAAGTTTAATCGTAAAGTGTAACGATTAGAGTTTACTGCTTCAATAGAGTTTCCAGTGTTAACATCAGTGTATCCAATGTTAGAAATTTGCTCTGCTTCTGCAATAGCTCCTGCTCCATTAGAAGCGTCGCCATCCTCAATAACTGCACCTTTTCTAATATCATCAAATTTGATAAAAGGAGAAGCTTTGAAAGCACCGTCAGTATTAAGTTGTACAACTCTAAATACATCACCTGTAGTTAAAGCTGTAGTGTTTGCTAATAAACCAGATTCTAGTTCAATTGCAAACTCACTAGTGTCTACTGCTGCGGCAGTTAAATCTGCTACAGTTTTAGTACTACCGTGAAAAAATTTTCCGATGAATACATCGAAGTTATGTCCGTAAATTGCCATTTGTTGTCTATTTTAAAAATTAATTAATTATTATTAGGATATACCTGGACCTGCGTCTACAGCACCTGCCATTGCGAATACACGCCAAGCTGTACCATTCCAGATCAATTCGATAAAATCCCCTGCGTCTCCAAAAACAACTACATTTAAAGAAGCTGAAATTGGATCCGCAATAGTTAAAGTACCATTACCACCATCTACAACTAAAGTAATTTTTTTTAATTGCCCTAGTTCTGTACCTGCTGCTAAAGTTAATGCTTGAGCACCAGTAGTAGTCCATCGAGTGTGATACGCTGTTACATTAGCTGCTCCTGCTCCTGATAAATCTTGAAAAGTTACATCAGGAATACAAGGAACAAGAAACGCACCTTTTTTAAATCCTGTAGTTGATGCCGATGAGGCAGTAACTCCAGCAGTTGCTGTTTGCAATCCAGTAGTAGTTAAAGTACTACTTAGAGTTACCGCACTAGCAACAGATTGAGCATTCGCATCAGATGAACTGATGTAGTCCCCCGCAAGATCGTTAAAATCTTGTGCTCGAACGGGAGTATTACCAACTAGTCCTGCCTTATTACGGGAAGGAGCTACATTAGCATTTGTTATTTTTGCTGTTCTTGCCATTTTATTTATTCTATTTCGTTAAGTTCTATTTTACTTGATTGGTATCGTGGTTGCTCTACATTCTCTAAAGCATCTACAACAGCCATTCTTACGATTTCCTTATGTGTATGTTCTGCTAGAGAACAGTCTACATCAGGTTCTATAAGCAAAGGATTTTTAATATATCTTAAATGATATTCGCTAACAACTTGATTGTTTCCGCATATCAATTCAAAATTATTATCAAATCCTGTTCCTCCAAAATCTAATCTATAAACTGTATGTTTATTAGGTTTATTAAAAGGGTCGTCTATAATTTTATTATACCTATCGTGAGTTATTGGCTTTACTCCAACTCTAGCAGATCCTGTTTGGTTTACTGTTTCAACAGCAGCTTCCTCATTTATTGCATGCCTGTAATTTTCAGGTAGCGCAACAAATTGACCGTTAGGTTTATTGTGTGCTTGACCTACAGCAGAAGGAACAATTATAGCATTACTTATTAATGTTCTTAAATCGTCTCTACGCTTTTGATCTTCTTCAAAATTTGTACGTCTAGTGTTATTTCCAAATGCACGTTTAGATATAAACTTCTCTTGAGATATATTCAAAAAAGAATCTATCTCTTCTTCAAGGAAAGAAGGGGCATCAAAAGAGTCCCCTTTATCCATTAGAAGTTTAAATTCAGCATGCATTTCTATTCTAGTCATACTATTTTGCTATAGACATTTTTCCTTTTAAATCTAAATACACTTCCTGGTTATCAGGATTTTGTAAATACTCAATAGCTTGCTCAAGTGTATACCCTACAATATCTCCTCCAGGAAGTTGGTACTTAGTACCATTTTTCACAAGAACTCTTGCCGATATACAATCGTCAATAAATGCTCTTATTTTAAATGTAGGATCTTCTACAGTAGTAATAAACGTTTGAGGATCTTCTGTTACAATCTTATCAAGTTGAGACTCAATAAAATCTACAGAAGCTGCATCTCCAGCTCGTTTACCCATAACTTTAAGAACATCTGCCATCTCTGTAGTAGACATGTTACTAAACACTTTGTAAGCTTTACGCTTAAGTTTAGATTTTTTATTTTCCATCTTAGCTTCTTGCTCAACTGAAGTCATCACGTATTCTGCAAAAGGAGTGTCGAAACGCTCCATCTCAGAATTAGCAACTCTTTGGTGAGCTTTTAAAACTAGATATTTTACTTCTTCTTCTGGATTGTTAGTATCTAATGAAATACCTTCTGAAGGAACATCTATTTTAAACATAGTCCAATAATCTTTATTGTACTTTGATAATGTTCCAGGAGACATATGCATCTTCTTTTCAAGACGTTTTTCATCTTCTTCTGTTAATCCAGTCATTAGTACGCCAGTACCTTTTGTAGCTTGAACTGTAAGTCTTTCAAAACATTTAGAATAACGGAGGCTCCCGTCGTGATCGTCGGGTAGCCATCCGTGTTTCTTAATAGGTTTTAAAGTAACTTTAGTTGTATCAATAACACTTTCCATCTTCACTGCAGTTTTAACTTCTGCTTTCTTTATAGCTTTTGTTGCCATCTTCTTATCGTGTTTATTAATTAGTTATATTATATAGTTGACGAGTAAATTAATTCAGCACAAGACATTGGGTTCTGAATAAGAACACCTTGTTGAGCTTGAGCAAATAATTGATACCCATCTACAGGAGACGAAGAACCTGATGAGAACGATGTATTTGGTCCTAACGGTGAAGTTGAACCAGCAACGTGCCACATTAATTCTTTACGTCCTTTAGGATATACTCTACGGATATTGTTTTCTCCACCTGAAGTACCCATGTTTAGGATAGTATAACGGTAAGACTCAGTGTATCCACCTTTTGGATGCGGTACACGGTTACGAATTTCATCATCATACAATGGTAAGTGAACTAGAGTAAACTTGATACCTTGTGGTCCCATGTATTCTCTGTACTGACCTTGGAATCCTAGATTTTGTCCATCACCAGAAATTCTTTTAGAATCTAATGGTTGGAATCTAGCAGCGTGGTTTTCAAGAGCTCTATGGAATTGTACCATACCTCTTTCACCTGTAAACGCTACAAAGTTACGTTGATCTTCTGGAAGTAAGTTAATTGAAAGATTCAATAACACATCTTCTAAATAGTCAATTGTAAAGTCTGTATAGTGGAATTTGTACGATGGAGAAATTTGCTCACGTAAACCTGCACCTTCAACAATAGCAGATCCAGAGTTACCCATCATGTCATAAGTTCCGTTAACTTGTTTGTTAGATTTAGAGAACCAAAGCATACGCTCTTTTTCTTTCATCCACTGACACATAAATTCGTATTCAGCATATTGAGTCCAAATCTTAGTAGACTTGTTAGACTTAGGATCCATCATCTCAATAACTAAAGGACGTTGGTGCATGTTTCCAGGAATAGTGTAAGTCTTAGATAAGAAAGACATTGCATTACGCATTTTAAATGGAGAACTGTAATGAGTTTCACCATAAGTTCTGTTTAATGTTCTTTCTTGCGGAGAGTACTCTTTACTTGCACGTGCTCCTGCAGAAATTAATGCTGGCGGAATAAAATCTGCTGCATTTGAAGTCATTAATGAACAAGGATAAACATACATTGATCCTTCCATGTAAGGCTCTTGCATTACACGAACAGATGTTTCACCGTCATCTAAAACTAGTTTATCAGACATAGCAAAGTATTTTTCTGCCATTCTAAGGTTTACTACTGTTCCGTATTGTCCAGGTTTAGAAGCTAATCCTCCACCACTAAAACCATTAATAACAATAGCTTTTTCATCGTCACCTTTTAGGTACCATTCAAAGTCGTTATCTGTGTCAAGCTCTTGCTCTCCACCTCCAACAGATAAGAAATAATCCATACCTGCATATTGATTCATACCGAATACTCTACTAATGATATTCGATACCAGTGTAGGTTCAGCTGCGAATACGCTTCCTAAGTGGTTCTCAGTTGTTAAGCCAGACCAGCTTTTAGGAGCGTACAATTGTAATGAGCTAATTGTGTTTGCCATTTTTAATTAATTTAATTATTACTTGTTGTTTATATAAATAGCTCCTTATCGCAGAGATTTTCTCATAGTGTCAAAATTAACAGCTTTAGAGGTACCTCTACTTGGTCTGGAACCAGTTTTTTTCGTACTCTTTATTGCGTTAGCCAACTTGCGTGTTGATTTAGTTGTTGACTGACGTTCAAATGCTGAAAAATCCCACTTTAGGACTGTCGCTAAATATGCTATCTTTAAGTCAAACTCAGGATCTTTTTCTCTCATTCTCATGATTTCATTTTTTCCGTTTTTATCTAACTTAGTTATACCTTTATATAGATTAGTTTTGTCCTTTGGAGACAATTTAAACCCAGGTAAAATTTCTTCTTTCTTTCCAATATGATCATCTAAGTCTTCAAGCCATTGTTCGTGCGCTTGGATTCTTTGTTTTTGATCTTCTTTTTGTTTTTGAATTAAGTGAGTTTTTTCAGCTTTTTGTATCTCTTTTAAAGATGCTAAAGCTTCCTCAGCTTCTTCTTTTAAAACTCCAGAATCTTCGTATCTATTTAGCTTTCTAGTAATTCTCTCTTCAGACCAACCACTCTTAACTAATAAATCTCTTACTAGCATTTTTTGCATAGAAACATTAGTCTCTAAACTTTCTTCTGCTATAGATTCATAAGACTGCTCGCTTGCGCTAGCATTAATTAAATCATATATATTTACACCTGCTTCATAATTATCTAAAAGATATTTAATCTCTTCAGGCATATTATCTTTATATTCAGTTACTTTTTCGTCAATAGTATTTTGAACTTTATCTAGTAACCATTCTTCATTATCTTCAAACTCTTCGTCATTAAAATCTATTAATCCTTTGTCTCTTTGCATTTCTGCAAAAATTCTAAGTGGATTATCTCCTTCTTCTTCTGTAGACTCTTCAGTTTCGCTAGCTTTAATTTCTTCAGAAACTTCCTCCTCTTTATCTGTTGAAGTATTTTCTGTTTCAATTGCATCTTTATCTTCTAGTTCTTCTCCTGCTTTTGATTCAGGAATAACGTCAACTTCTTGTATTTTTAATTCAGGGTTAAAAATACTAGGCTCTTCTGCTACTTCTAGGTCTGCTCCGTCAGTTTTTAACTGATCTTCTCTCTTCTCTGGACTAGTAGTTAGATTATCTAACACACTTAAGTCCAATCCATCTAAAATGTTGTCTTCTATTGCCATAGAGTTTTATTTATTAAGTGACAAAAATAATTATTTTAAGTTAGTATACAACACTTTGTCACTACAGTGTTGGTTAAATTATTTTGTTTTTATAGCTAAAACATAATTTATAAGATTATACTTTTTTGTTTTGTTTAGCTATTTTTGCTTTTTCTATTCTTTCTTTAGACGCTAACTGCTCTCTTTCTAGTTGCATTTTCTCTTGCTGCAGTTGACCGTCTTGAGCTACTTTAGCTCTTTCAATATCTAATTTAGCTAGATCTACACTATCTCGAATACCGTTATCATTCATATCTTGATCAACAGATTTTCCTAAAAGATTCATTTGTGCAATACGCACTTTAGTTTGGTTATCCTCAGTATTTCTTTGATCTTCTCTATTTTCTTTTTCTTGATCTAGCTGTAGTTTAGCTTGCTCAAGTTGCATTTTTTGAGCCTCTACTTGTTGCTGTTGCTGCACTTGCATTTCTTGCATTTGCATTTGTTGCTGCTGCTGTTGCTCAACTCTTTGCTGGGCTTCTTTTTCAGAACGTTTAAGATTTGTTCGTAAATCTGATATAGAGCTTGCGTTATATATTTGTACCACATCTGATAATGTCATTTGTTCGTTCTGAAGCGCGGCATGAGTTAATTGTTTAAGTGCTTCAATTGCCATATTATCTTTAGCAGAATTAGATATAAATAATCCGTACTCTGATTGTGAGAATTGATCTCCATTTAATTTAAAGAATACGTTTGCTAAATCATCTGTCATGTACTGGATTCTTTTAGAATTTCCTTTGTACACATCTCTAGATACATTTAATAAAGTTTCTAAAACCCTAGTTTTACACTGGTTGTGAACTTCAAACCATTTTTCTGTAATATGCGAAGACTGTACTACAGCTCTCTGCGCATTACCTACTTGTTCAGAATTAGATATTGCTCCCATTCTTTGAGGAGTTACACCAGATAATGTGTGTATTTTTTGTTCTACAAAATCTAATAATTGTACATGCTGTTGTATAAAATTACCAGTTTCCATGTCTAACACTTTATTTTGTGTAGATATATTACCAGCAAGTTTACCAGTAGATTGTCCTTTTTTACCTTCGTTAAAAGAATCTACAAAACCAAACTTCATTGATTGTGCGTAGTACATCCACTTTTCTACATCCCATCCATCGGGAATTAGTGATAAATCTATTAAAGATATTTTACCTTGGTTAGATGCTATAGAAAGTTCTAGTCTATACCACATAGTAATGTACATGTACACCCACGGAACTAGTCTGTCCATAAGAGATACAGACTGTGCGTTGTTTGCGTTGTATATTGTTCCAACATATCCTGAACTACATAAAGATAAATTATCCATATGTCTAAATTGTTGAGGTCTAACTCTAATGTTTATAAAAGTGTCTTCACCAATTTTAGTTCCTTCCCAGTATTCGTTAACCCACATGTACTCTATAGATTCTCCAATACTGTCATTTATTTTATAAGTTTCTCCTACAATAGTTTCTTGCGGGATACCCTGCTCATCAACGTAAGTTAATCTTCCTATCTTACGCATAGATTTCCAAACTACTTTAGTAACTCTAATGTTACCATCTTGATCGTAGTAATTAAATATATTTGATTCTCCTTCAGTTCCCTCTCTATTTTGTATAAAAAGTTTTTCTTGATTAGGAAAATTTAAAAGACTTTTACTATCTACAGAACCTTTATGCCCTTGTTCTTTTTCTAGTTTATCTATTTGTGCTGCAGTAAGATCCTCGTAGTAATTATCAATAACTGTGTTTATAGACATAAATGTGTCTTCTACAATAACATCAGCATTATCTACATAATCTTCATTATGCGGTAATAGAACATAAAACTCTAAAGGATTTACTCTTCGTACAGTAGGTTCATTAGAAACTTCTTCTACACAGTAAATTTCTTCTCCTACTAGCAATGCATCTTCCCATCCTTTAGCAAACTTTACTTTTAATTTTTGCTCTCTTTCAAGATAATTTAAAAGTTTGTTTGCAGTAGATTCATTCATATCTTGAAAATCGTAATCAAAATATTTTTGAACTCTTTTTAATTCTTCAGGAATGTTTTCTTGAGCTTGTTGCATAAACTGTTGGGCTTCTTCCTGCGAAGAAGGTTGCCCCATAGACTGCATCATCTGCTCTGTAGATTGCTGAATAAGTTGTTGAAATATGCCTACAACTTGTTTCTTTTTTTCTTCTTCTTTAGAAGATATAGAGTCTTCGTTTATAGATCTAACTACATAAGAAAAAGCTCTCTTAGCCTCTTCTCCAAAAAGTAAATTAAATATAGGAGATACTACGTCATAATACTGCAACGTAGCAGGAAGTTCTAAAGAACCTCCTAACCCTAAAGGGTCTGTAACGTATTCTAGATCTTTCTTGTCGAATTTACCATTATAAAGATCGTAGTTCCGCTTCTTTTTAAAGCGAGAACTACGTCTTGTATTATCATAAACACCTACTAAGCCTAATCCAGCTTCTATACATTCTTCTCCCCACTTCTGAGTTTTCTTTCGTTTACTCAGTTTTTGTCTAGGAAAATCTAATTTAGGCATAAATTATGTTTAAGCTACTTCTAGAATAAGATATTCTACTAAAGGAGTATTGGCAGATGATTTTACATGTACAGTTGTGTTGTCTGCAGACGGGAAGAAGCAGAATTCACCTGCATCTAGCGTTGCAAAAACAGCGTTACCGTCATCTTCAATAATAATTTTATCTGTAGCGTCTAAGTTTTTAATGTAAACGTATGCTTTTTTGTTTGTACCTGATAAAGCTTCTACTGTAATACCCATTCGAGTTGTCGAAGTTTTTACTACTGTAAGACCTTGACGGTTATCACCATCAATTGTCAAAGCTTTAGTTACGGTTTTTGATATATTAACACTATCAAATAAATCACTACTTGATATGCTAAGAGTTGCGTTTAAAGTTGCCATATTTTTATTTGTTTAAGATTAACCTGCTGCTTTTTCCATTAAGATGTATTCAACTGTAGGGTTACCTGCAGCTGGCTCTAAATCTATAGACTCGCAATTTGCTAAAGGAATAAATAAAAATTCTCCAGGGCCTAAAACTGCAAACCAATCGTCTGCTGTTGAGTCTGTAGCTACAGCAGCTCCACCTGCACGTCTAGACACCTCTACGTATTCACCTGATGTATTACTTAAATTTTTCATGTATAAGTAAGCTTTGTCTCCATCGCCTTCTATTTCTTTTACATGTATGCTGTCTTCTGTCCCATTTCCTGTTAGGTATAATTTACCTATAACTTGGGAATCTCCCGAAGGAGATAATGAGTCTGTTTCTGTAAAACTAACTGTTTGTTTTGCAAACAAGTCAGTACTAGAGAGACTCAAGGTTACATTTACTGTTGCCATATTAATATTTTTTTAAAATTCGCGAATTAAAAAACAAAAGTAATAATTTAATGTTATCAAACAAATAATAATCTATAAAATTAGATTTTTAGTTTTTTATTTTATAGCTAAAACCTTGTTTTCTTTTTTGAGAATAAAGATTTATTCCAGAAACTTTGATCATATATAGTAGTAATCTTAGTTTCTTTATCTACTTTTATTTTTTTTACTTCTTGTATATGGTACACTACCATCATAAAAGCCATTACTCTATCAAAGTTTCCTATATCATTATAAGCTATTAATTCTTTTAATAACGGTATACTTCTTATTTTATGTAAATTTAATAATCCTTCTGTACCATAGTCTTCTAACAACCACATTTTAATCAATTCTTCTCCATAATCTTTTAAAGGTTTAGACATATGCATACCTTTACCTCTATTTACTCTACTATTTTGAACAACGTCTTTTATTATTTCTGGTTGATCAAGCAAAAGATGCGTTTGATTTTTATATTCTAAATACTGATACATACCTTTACGTTCGTTTTCGTACAAACATTTAGCATTGTAAAATAAAAGCAATCTTCTAACTTTTTCGTAATATTGATTAGCAGTGTCTGGTCTACCAGTATATTCTGCTACAATACGGTTTGTAAGTTTGTTTATAATAATAGTAGATCCTAAAGAAGATGTAGTAGAATCATCATGATCATAAGGGTCTGTACCTGCAAGATACATGCCGTATGGTATTTTTCCCTCACTATCTTCGTAAGGCATTTCGTATATTACTACACATCCAGCTAAATCGTCACTACCTCTAAGTGGAAAATCTACAATAGGAGATAACTTAGCATTTGGTTTCCATGCTATTTTGTTACTCTCTGACTCTACATAAAGATCCCCTACGTAATCATGATTTCTTTCTTTATTAGTGGCTTCTAATTCTCCTAGTCTAGATAACAAATCTGCTACAGGAAACAAATTACCTGTGCGCGTAAGAAATACTTCTGAAGGCACAAGAGGTCTATTTTGTAATTCTGCATCTAATGCGCTTCTAGAGTTTTTACTTTTTTTTAAATTTTCTCTAAACTCGTCTAAGTATTCTTTTGCAGGCTGTTCTTGTGTGTTTCCATTATCATCTTTAAATTGATTTAACCCTCTGTAAGCAGGTACAAAATAAGATATTTTACCTTTATCTTCCCACTCATCATTAAAAGAAATCATATCGTAAACATCTGGATTGTAGAACATATCTCTTGCATCTACAGTACCTCCACCTTCCATATCACCACCTGTACCTAAATACATACAGCTACCAAACTTGTATGCACCGTTTTTCATACATTCTACAGATGCTTCGTGCGATGCTTTAAGATTGCTAAACATACCAATTTCTTCCATTACCATTACAGCAGGACGAGTACCATTGGCAGCAAATGCATTGTCTTTAAAGGTACGATGCTTAATCTTAGATTTACTACCCATAACTTTCCAGGTACCACCAAGCTTCTTTTTATATTCTGCAATAACTTCTTTACCAGAGTACCAACTACCGCTGTACTGCTTAGAAAAAGGGGAGGGAAAAAACTTGTCTCCAAGTTCAATACCGCCAGGTAAATTATCCAATCCAAATTGTGTCTTTTTTAATATATCTCCTGAGTACTTAGCGTCCCCTGCTCCTGTTACAATTTCCGTGGAAGGTGGGTTACCAATATCTTCAGGTTTATATGATTTTGCCCCATCAAATACAAACTCGTGTCCAATAACTCCTCCTGCAACAGAATAAGATTTACCAAACCCACGACTTCCCATCATCATAAAGTTTTTAGCTTCATTATCCCAAAGAGGTGCTCCCATATTCTTTTTATGTGTTCTGCGCATGTATTCTGACGCAGGCACATAATTTGGTTTATCTATAAAATCTCTGTTACATGTAAACTCTTTATCATTTTCAAAACCAGAAAACCCTCTAGCCTCACACCAATTATAAAAAAACTCCCATTCAAGATCTCTTAGGAAAGGCTTGCCAGGAGTTTTAGTTTTAGAATGTGCAGTTTTGTTTAATAAGATTGTCCAGAAATTTACATAAAAATATAAATTACCTGGCATCCATACACCGCTAACCCAATAACCTTCAATACACCTTTTCTTTTCTTCTCGCCAAAACAATAAATATTCTTCGCTTGCGGGATGAAACTGAGGTATTTCTTTAAGTAAAAAAGCAGCTTTGTTAACAATCATATTAATCCTTTTTCAGAAGCCGACTCTTCACCCCCACCTTTAGTAGAGCCTTCGTTAGTTTCTTTATCTACTAGTTTTAAAAGACGTTCATAGTCTTCAAACAATTTAACATTAGTTTTAAGAAGCCCTTCTATTGTATCTGCATTCTCTTCGTACGTAAGTACATCTAAATACCTTGTCTTCTCATCCATTTTTTTATTCCAAACTAAAAGCTGTCTTTTAGCAGGAGTTATAAGAGAAGATTCGTAGAATTGCATAGCAGGTTTGTATTTATCCCAATCAAACTTAGAATCTTTAATAAAATCCTTACTTATTATATCTTTCCTTGTAGGAAAAGATATGTTAGCAAATTTAGAATCAGGGTCCACCAAAAGCGCAATAGCCCACATTATCTGCGAGCTTTTGCTTTTTGTTTTGCTTTTATCTTCTTTATAGATAACAGCAAACTCTTGGGGGATTTGTAATTGTGGGTGTAATTTCCAAAAGTTGGCTTCTGTATCGAATCCTTCTAATATCATTTTACAATACCTAGTACATCAAACATGTTCATTTGGAAATACTCTACTTCGTCTATCATAACCATAAAGCCTTGGCCTTTAGGTATAATAGTATCTCCAACTTTTACATTTTTAACATCGTTACTGACTGCTACAACTTTAGCATGCCCGTCTCTTTTGCTTTCCTCTTCTTTTAACATTTGTTGAGATTTAATAATCCCACTTTTTGTTTCTTTCTCTACTGAAGGCATTTCCACTACAATGTGGTTTCCTAAAGGCTCGTAGTTAATTGTGTTTTCCATTTTTATAAACCTAAGTTAATATTTAAATCTTTTTCTTTTGATATTTCTGATTCATAGTGTTTGCTTATATTTTCACTTTGAGAAAGCTCATACATTGCTACACTGCGATTCATAGAATTTCCTGAAATTTGTATTTCAGTTATTATTCTCTTTAATTGCTCTGTGTCAGTGCGGAGAAAAACTGTTTCTCCAAGTTTAAATTTTATATCAACTCCTACCATTTGTTTAGTGGGCAATGTGATTTCATTGACCTTGTTTTAGCAACTAGCGGGCACCCGCATTTAGCACACCTACTTTTAACGTTAAATTCGCATTCCCCACATATAGCAACTCTTGCTTTTGCAATTTGCTCTACATGTTCATTAGGAAATACTACATTCTTCCATCCATCAAATATCTCGCTAACTTTTGCAGCTGCAGAAGTAACTAAAGTTTTGTTTGTTTTAGGATTTTCCTTTTTTTCCATTTTTATAATATTTAAATCTGTTCTTTTTTACTGCGAACATTCCTATGTGTTTAGCTCGAATTGTTTCAAAATCTCCTTGCTCTATAATGTTTTTTAAAAGTTTAAATTGAGATTTTACTATTAGATCAATTTTAAACTCACTAACATTATATTTTTTAGCTAGTTTCTTTATTATTTTGTCCACGATAACTTATAAGTTATTTCTATTCCGTCAGTTGTAATACTTTTTAAAATACTAGGATTTATAGTTTTGTCAATAATCATTTTCTTTTTTCGCAACATAGTAATATGGTTATTAAAAGAAGCTTCAGACATGTTTATTTGTTTCCTAACTAACTTTCTTACAGGAGTAGAAAATAAAGTTTTATCTATATTTTTATTTTCTTTGTTAGATTGCCATATAGCTAGAAAGCTAGAAAGTACTTCAATCTCTTTATCCTTTAGTTTTAGTATAGGATTAAGAATTTGTAAATACGCTTTCATAGATTTAGGTATATCGGAT
>TARA_R110000796_G_scaffold167313_3_pt1 | contig 13974 bp, 23 predicted proteins | sample TARA_R110000796 | Tara Oceans TARA_R110000796 (sample SAMEA4397815) | marine metagenome | biome: Polar Biome; feature: [SRF] surface water layer (ENVO:00010504); material: water (ENVO:00002006), including particulate matter (ENVO:01000060) such as... | depth 5 m | reverse complement strand
CAAGGATGCCTGTGCAGTAGGTCACATCGGCCTGATCTGCCGATTCCCCGGCTCGTTCGAGAGCTGCCTCAGCGGAAGCGATGCTGTTGGCTATGATTTTGTCTGTGTTGTTCATTCTTGTTGGGTTGATTATCGCTCATTTTGCGAGCGTGCACAAGTCCTATTTGCAGTTTGTGCGAATTAATTATCACTACCCAGGACAGCCGCCAGCTTAATCCGTGCCCATTCACGCTTATCCGCGCTGCTGTCGAGGGCTATGATGGCTCGGAGGGCTTGGATGCGGTTTTCCTTAGCTGTGTGGGTGGGCTTGCCTCCTGTGGCTATTGGTCGGTTGTGGTTTTTCATTGGTGTTGGTTGGTTAAGTATCTGCTAATAGTCTAGGGTTGACGCGGGGCACAACAAGCCCATGCGGTTAGGACTTGTTGTATCTGCTAATGAGCCAATGGGCGAGCAGGGAATTACAACAGGATTCGACCACGACCAGAAGCTCCCGCTCCCCCGTGATAGCATCGAATCCATATCCACGAATATGTGGCAGAGAATTAAGCGAGCCGGGTAAGCTCTCGCGCTGGGGTTGTTTCAGGCTGGCAGGCGTCCGCATTATTACTTGTGACCAGATCCAGGCTGTGAGGGTTAGAACCTCGACCAAGCCCATTCTTGTTCAGAGTAGGGGTAGCCTGTGGTTTGCCAAGTTGAGGCTGACCAAGCAGGTAAGGCACAAAAAAAGCCCTAACCCGGGCTGGACCTCGGTTAGGGCTTAAGATGGATGGGCTTTTTAGGCTCATCTGAAATATTTAGCTAAGTTGAGGTCCAGTCAAACTTGATGGGGATATTCTACAGACACCCACGGGGTGGTCAAGGATTATTTCTCATGCATCTTCCGCCATTGCTCCTGAACCAATTCCTTCTCATGCCGGATGATGGTTTCCTCGCTCGTTTCTCCAGCCGATAGTATCTTCTCGATGCTGCGCCTGGATGCCCTATCTTCTTCGTCCCAGTATGCTCGATACTCCTCTGCCGTGGGGGCGCTGTCGTCGCGCATACTCCATGTGGCAGCGGCAAAGACGATTAGTGATAAGCCAAGGAAGGTTGACCAGCCTGTTAAGTGTGTGTTCATAGTGTTATTTTCCTGTGTAGACACGTTCAATGCTCTCCAACGCCTCAGTCTGCCGGAGAAGAATCGGGTGTAACTGGTCGAGCATCTTGTTGAACAAGAACAGCAGCCCGATTGCTAAGATGGCGGCAATGCTGAGTTTGCCTAGTTCGCGGAGGTTTTCTGGGTTCATTCCGGGTACTCCTCGTTGAGAACTTGGAGAATGCACCGCCGTTCGGAAATGGATAACTTCTTCTCCGGCCAACAAACCTTGATTGATAGCGCCTCGATCTTGTCAACCACCGCCTCATTCTTCGTCGGCGGCTTCGGGCTGTGCCGGGCTATCAGCGCGTCGATCTGCCAGACGCGTTCGCTGCGAGACGACAACTCATCAGTATTTACCCCAGTGAAGTGTAATCCGTCTTCAACTCGTCTTTGCGCACCTTTCCGCATCTTCGTTAGCGCCTCCACGATGATTTCATTCTCCTTGCGCATGTTGTCGGTTTTCATTCCCCCGCCTCCACGCTGAATGAGAATATCTGGCGGAAGTCGTCCCGGTCGCCGCCAAATGGGTCGTCATCGGATGGAGGGGCGTAAGGCTTGCCGTCAATCAGCGAAACCAACACTAGTGCGCTTGCTGTCCATTCGCGGTGCATGACGAATAGCTCGGTTTCATTGGTTTGATCCAGCCAGAATTGACCCCGCTCAAGATTACCTGTAGATTGTGGTGTGTCGTTTATCGTTATTTTGTTCATATTATTCTTATTCCGTGCGAATTATTCGTATATTGGGTTTCTAGAGATCCTCCCTGATCCGCTTAATCAGAGATTGTAGGTGCTTGACACGGCATTCTGACCACGCTATAAACATTTGGTTATCAGTGTCATCTGGTTCAATTCTTTTGATGTCTTTTTCCAGGCACTCAATAATTAGTTCTTTTTCGTCGTGGGTGATATTGAAATCTGATTCCATAATCGTTTATTATTCTGGGTATTTGCTAAGATCAATTTTGCGTAGTTGGTGGATTCTGCTGGTGCATTTACCTAACAGCCGCGAGATCGCCTTTGCGTCCTCCCCGAGCCACGCATGATGCTGGACTTTCCGGCGCAGTCCCTCGCGGTGCGCTGGGGTGAAGTCGTCCTGGGTCAACAGTCGCTTACCGTTTCTGGTTCTCATTTCGCGCCCTCCTCGCAAAACTCTTCCGTTCGAGCTATTTGACAAAGCAACCCACACTCAATATCCGGTTCCGCCGCGTAGTTTCCAGCGTCGGGTGGCAGTTCATCGAGGTAGACGGTAATCCGTTTATCCCCCTCATAGCGTTTGCAAATAGCCGCTCCGATGTCGCGCTCCATTTTAGCTGTGGCTTCAAAAATATCGGGGTAATCAACGCGAATTTTATTCCAATACCCACTTTGCCCTTTGACACATCCAATGCAGTTGTTATTTCTGTAGCCTTTTTTGTAGAGGATCGGGATTTCGATTCCAGCATCTCTGAGATACGCGAGAGTATCCGCCTTTGTTATCATCTTTTCGATGAGGGGCGTCCACAGCGTAACCTCGGGGTTGTTCCCTCTAAATCGATCAGCCCGTTTAGCTTCTTCCGATGTAAAGCCGAAGACTTGCAGGTCACCAACATCTTGGAAACCCTCCCTCAGACGTTTCTTAAGCTCTGTTGTACAAGGAGCGCCAGCAACTCCTACTATGTATCGGCGCTTATTGAATACATCCATCGGATTCTCATACTTCTCCGACTTCATTATAGTAACAGGATGATCCAGCCAGCGTTCGCAGTCGGCTAAGAATCGCTTATTGTCGGGGTGTTCGCCAATTTCGCCTTCCGAGTATGTCCCCGGATCGGTGTAGGCAAGCACGATAGGGACCTTACCCCTGTATTTGCGTATGGCAATGTCTGCGCAAACGGCACTGGCGGCCCCGCATGAAAACCATACCACTATGCGTTTAGGTTGTTTGGTGGTTCTCATTTCGCGCCCTCCATGCGTGCAGCTAGCATCGCGTCAGCTTGGGTGTAGGCATCCTTAGCCATTTCATTAATCGTCCACGCCCCCGATACAGCTTTATCATGCGCCATCATTCCGGCCAGCGCCTTAGCTGCGAAGTAGTCGCGGAGACGCATTCCAGCATGTGATTCATTCATGTTATCTGTCGGGAACGCTGGTGGGTTATTTAACTCGCTCATTTCGCGCCCTCCTTGTAAAGATCCACCCCGAGCTGCGCAGCCAACTCCTCAATCGCCGCCGTCTGCGTCTGTGCTCGGGCGTGGTTGCGTCGTGGCTCCAGCGACGGTTCCATGTAATACTCTTTCCATGCGTTCAGGTGCGCGTGGTAGGGCTTGGAATAGGCTTGCGGCGTGTGCTTGAGGCTGACCCCCATGCATTCGCAGAACTCTCTGCGCGCTGCCTCGTCCGGGCTTAGGTGCTGTTCCATGTCTGGGAATAGGTCGCTCATTTCGCTTCCTCCTCGTTTAGAATCTTGAGGATTGCGGATTTGGCGTGTGGCCCCATAAACTTTCCAAGTGAGTGGTGAAATACAAAATCCATCCGTTCAAATAACACCTCATTCTTCGTCATCGGCTTAGGCTCGTGCTCCTCGATGTGGTGGCTTAGCTCCTCGCACTTGGATCTGAGGGTTTTTAGGATTGTCCGGGCTTCAGTAACGTCCCCCTGCGCTCGATCATAACGCCCTTGCAGTCGCTCGATTTCCAGTGTTGTGGCGTCCCGTTCCTTCTTGAGAACGGTTAGCACGATTGGTTCTTTAGTATTGGTGTTCATAGATTTCGACGAATGTTGGTGGTGGAGTTGAATTGGTCCTAGTGCTGGGATTTTCATTGGTTAGGCTTCTGGTTGGAATGCTTCGATTTCCTTATTGTATTTAACGATCACACGGGCGAGCAAGTCCCGAATAGCAACAATAACCCCACAACGATCATCGTCTAAGGACTGTAATAGCGCATCTTCCAGCCCTGCCCTAATTCCCGGCACGTCATAACCCTTTGAGTCGATCCGTATTTGAATCGGCCCGCTCCAGTTGTCGGTAGTATCATTTTTATGCGCGACACACGCCAATGTTTCATGGAAAAAATCTTCCATATACTCACCGGGGGCATTAAAAACAACTGCTTTCACTTGCTCTGGCGTTAGTTCAATATTTACTGTTTCTGTCATGTTTCGACGATAGCAGGTGATGTTGGTTGGGGCAAGAAGTATTTAAGAAATAGATTGTGTCCCCCAGCAAGTAGATGCGGACCCCCACTCACCAGATCATAACCCCTTATCACCAGATCATAACCCCCTATTTTTCGGTTCACCCCCCCCTCCAACCCTTGTTGCGACTCGATCTCAGCCCAGATGCGACTAATTTGCATTAAGGGAGTGAAATTGCCATAATGCCTCACCCGTTTTTTGTTTGTGAGTGTCACGCAAAATGGTGCCGTGCTGGCATCTGGGGCGCTCTGGGGGCGTCCTAGCATGTTGGTAGGTAGGTGATAGCGGAAAAGTGTTTGAAAGTCTTACAGGGCGTTTTTTTGAATGAGTGTCGGGATCTGGGCACCTGGGCACCTGGGCACCTGGGCACCTAGTTTTTTTACTAAGTGACAAGCAGCATCTGGGCACGGGTGCGCCTTGCTATCGGTCGTTCTTTGTTTTTGGGAGCCTGCCAGGCGCGCACATGCGCTAGCCTAACTGGAATCCGGTTTATTTGTCGCTGGCGTTAGTTCCAGCTGTACAGCGTAAAGCCCCGCCCGATTGAACGAGCGAGGCTGTGGTTGGTTGGTGGGAAAGGCTAGTTAGTCTCTAGGTAATACGTGACATGACAATACTGTGAACTTTCCCAGCTCGGGCTTAATAACTGCCAGCCACTGCCAAAGCGGCCCTTGTAAGGCGAGGCAGTTAATGGCTCGGAGGCTTTCCGGCTGACATATCCGCGCGCCCAGCTTGTGTGCGATGCTCTTAATTTGTCGGATTTGACTAGTTTATCAATTTGTTGCTTGGTCATACCTAAAAAGCCCAGCCAAATTAATGGCTGGGCTTGTGGGAAGGTGGGCAGAATTACTCGGCCACGCCAAAATCTGCCGTTGATCTACGCTGGATTTCATCACGTTGGTCCGCGGTGATAACAACATGGCAACGGTGCGGGTTTTTCGGATAGACGGTAGTTTTCTCGGCTGAGACCAGGAACCAGCCACTAGCACGCCGTTGCAGGCCCACCGTCGTACTTTGCGCGGCATATTTATAGCTACGCGCCGTTGGTCCCGCTGGCGTACAAATGGCGACCGCTCCAACGTGGAGCTTTTTCGGCAGCATTGATAACTGCTGCTCAGCCTCGCTAGCGAAATCCCTTAATTGATCCCATGTTGTCACAGAAAACGATTGTGCTTTGCCATTAACGCCATCCAGGACGGCGCGAATTTTGGCGTTAGTGGCTCGGTTTCTACTCGTCTCGGTCGGTTTCGTACTGATATTGATATTCATTTGTTGTTCTGTTCTGTTCTGTTATTGGTGCGGGCCGCCAGTGATTAGGCACCCGATTATGTAAAGAGCAATCATGATTATGATCGCGACAAGGGGATTTAGGTCGGAGTCGTTACGCATTGTCTTCTTCCTCCTCCTTAGTCCATTCCTCAACCATCTCGCGAATTTCGTTGGCGGTGATGTTAAACTCCCAGGTTGCATCTGTGTTCGTATAACTAAGGACACCGCCATCACCATTTGGACGTAGACAAAAACGATTGTCGTCCATCGCCAGCGCCACAAACTCGATAGCGTCGGAGTCTTCCACGTCCAGCAAATCTGCCAGATCAGTTAAACAATATTGGTCTTCAACCTCGCCCACCGTATACCCCGCCGCATGGAAAACATCACCACCCACACGGGAAAATATGTGTCCAGGCGTTGGTTCAATCCAATCTAAACACCAGTCTGTAAGCTGTTCCAGCACACCCGGAGTTGTAATAATATCATGCTCGGTGAGAAATGCCTTGAGCCTATCATCCCCATTGCTATAGCACCAATCACCATCGCGCAGCATATGAGCGTAATTATTCCCAGCATCGGTGTGCTTAGTCTCGTATTCTTCGCGTCCCTCAATGGATTGCTCAAAAAGGTTTGCTAGCCTGCCGTATTCTTTTTCGTTCATTGTATTCTGTTGGTTCTCTGTTCTGTTCTAGTTCTGGGTTCTAGTTTTCTCCAATCAACCACCAGGACTGGTGAGACGAAGGCGATCCGTGAAAATACTCGGCGTGCTTGCCAATAAACACATCGCCAGCACGGCCCAATGTCCATTCGTCATACCCGATTGGGTGGGACGCGCATGAGCAGCTGTCATTGTGGCACGTTTTAATGAAGCGGGTGGCGCTAGTGTCAACGCCAGCCTCGTTCAAGGCTAGCACTAACTTTTTACTTAGGTTTATGTATTTCATCTGTTCTTTCGGTTCTGTTCGTTGCTCTGTTCTGTTTAGTTATAAAAGTTAACTCCTACGGTTTGCGAGAAATCGACCGAGTGGGGCATTGGCCCTGCTGGTCTCTTGGCGCTCCTGTGCGTCATTTTTTTCTTGTCGCGCTTTGCGAAACCTGACAAGAGCCATTGCAAGCTCTGGCCGTAATTCTAGTTCCATTTTAATCATGAAATGTGCTTCCCTGCGGACCCCTTCCAATGTAGCAATCATGTTGAGCCTTTCGTCGTTTACATTTCCGAGGATGTCATATTTGCCTAAAACTATTTGAGCTGCAAGTGTTGCAGGCTCTTTGCCTGCGGCCAACGTCTCAATGTAACCTTTGGCTACTACTCGGGCAGCTCTTCTTATTTTTTGATGTTTTTTTATAGTCGGTGTCATCTGTTCTGTTCTTTCGGCTCTGTTCTCGGCGCTTAATCGCTGCCGTTCCCACCCTTCGCACTAATTGCCAAATAAGTCAAACTGGATATAGCATTTATTTCACTCTCTCCCTATCGCATACAACTTGCATTAACACCATCACCCTGCTTACGGTGTAAACCATGGCAAAACCACTCCTAGATATTAAGGAAGCTCACGTAATCAGCCTAGCCAGTAAACTATGGTCAGGCAGGGAGATTGCTTCACACCTAGGCTGTTGTGAAAGCACCTTACGCCGCCGTTTCGCCGCAGCGATTAAACAAGGTAGGGACAAGGGTACTTCTAGGCTCCGTGACCGGCAGATGGAAGCCGCTCTCGATGGACAGCCAACTATGCTTGTTTGGCTTGGCAAACAGTACCTAGGGCAGTCTGACAAGTTGGACACCACAGCTAAGGTTACCAGAGAGGCTAGCAGCCTAGATATGGCAGAGCTAGAGCGCTATAGGCTAGCCATGAGTCAGGCTGATGTACCCGCATTGCCTATGACTAAGGGCGTGAGTCAAAACGTAACCATCGACGTTGAGGCGCTGCCTAGTGCTGACCCTGCCTCGCCTGGACTAAGCTCTAATTAGAGCACACCGGATATGTAATCCGGCGCTCTAGGCTGGCAAACGCTAGCCTGGCAGTGCGATGCTCGCCTAGCTCTGTAGTGGTGCCGAATAATCTCCGATACTGGCACCTGGTGCAATTCCCCTGCTCCCTAGTAGGGCAGTAGACTAGAGCCACTGCACCCACCATCTATGGTGGCTAGAGGTGCGCAAGTGCCTGGTAATCAAGGGGATGCAGGCACCTATGGGGGTTATGGTGGTTCGAGGCACCCCCCCTCCGGGTAATATTACCCCTGTAATTTACGCAGCATTCCTGCAACCCTAACATTGCGCTAAACCTTGTATTGCTTGTTGGTGCGCGTGTGCTGTGGTGATAAGACTAAGGTGCGGGCGGCCAAGGTTGCTAAGGGACGCTTTGCTAGTGACGCTATCGCGTTTATTAAGCCCCCCTGATCCCCCCGTGGGATCGTTGGTCGATTGTTTGTGGGATGGTTGCCTTCGCCCTTAACGTCTGCTGTCGGCGTCCCCCCTGTGGGTGTAGCCTCGGTCAGCAACTAGTCCGGTTTGAGTCCGGGCACCGAGTGCAACGCTGTTACGCGAGACTACAGTCGGGCTATGAGAGAATGTATGGGGGGAGTGGGTGTTGTCAAGTGCAAGAGAAAGCCCCAAGGATGAGCTAGCGTTGCGGGTGCTGGCTCGCCCCTGGGGCAAGGTGTTCTGAAAAAAATGCGGGGATTTTCTGGAGTTACGAGTCCTTCTTCGGTGGGAACCACCCGAATTGATTTATCACGGCTTCGACAAACAACCGTGCGCTCTCGTCAACGTCGCCCTTGAATGTGGCGGGGGATTGGCTGAAGTCGAACATGCCGATTAAATCCTCGCCTCTGTGGAATCCGATGGCGTAAGGAGGTATGGATTCATTTATCCTGAACTGATTGCCTAACGGGGCAGTTAGCTTCATTGTATTAGTTTTAGTGCTCATAATTCTTCGGTGGTGCGCCCAAACTTAGCGAGGGCGGCTTTATTTGGTCTGCCAGGCGGGGACATGTCAGCCCCCATTGCCTTAAGGCGATAGTTTACGGTGACGTTGGTGATGGGTTTAGAGCCTTTGGGGCGATAGCGGTTCATGCATTCCGCAACGAGCTTGCATGTTCCGAACTTCTTGTAGAGCCGTTCCATCTCGCGGGATTCGGCTTGTTTTGCTGGGTTGTTTTTAATCATATTATTCGGGGATTTCGGCGTTTAGCACGTCGAGGACTATCTCCTTTAGCGTTTTATCAGCTAGTGTTCTGTATTTTGCCGTGATCTTCTTATCGTAGATTCCCGCAATCAAGTCGGCAAGCACCTCGTTCGTCATAGGCTCCGGCAAGGGCAGGGGTGCAATGCGCATCCAGTGGGGTCCTCTTGCTCTTGACCAGTGCCAAGTGTTAACAGACTCATTCCCGTGACGCACAAGCACTTGGCCATTAGCGTCCCCGTCGTCCTCAGTAGGAGGCGTTGAAATCGGAATCCACGGTGACTCTCCCTCCGGGATGGGGCGACGGCAGGGGTGGGAGGTTCCGACAAGATCACCAGCGTAGTCGGAGCAATTGATCCAGTTACCTCCATGTCCTTTAAACTCGTCCCCCGCTTCGTGGCGTTCTTCGGGATTCAGTGTTCTGTAATTGTTCATGCCCATCCATATCCTAATTATTTAATTAATGCAAGGGCGGGGGTAAAAAAATACGGGAAATTCTGGGAATGGGGGGTAGAATCACCATAACATGGCAATCAACCTATTCTCCGTACCAGTAGAAGACCGCTGGCAGATCAACCCGGCAGAATTTGCCTTCCTCCACTTGGGATTGCAGCTCTACCCGTGGCAGATCGAGTGCCTGATGGCAATTGCCCAGCAGAAGCCTGTTAGTGTCGCAGCGGCGAACGAGAGCGGTAAGACAACGTTCCTTGTGGCTCCAGCGGTGCTTTACATCCTCTATCGCTTCCCCCAAGCCCAAGTCATCATCACTTCCGGTGCGTTCCGCCAGGTGTCCCACCAGTTGTGGCCTGCCATGAAGAAATTCAGCCACTTGATGCCGCCTGATTGGGAATGGAACAACGCTGAGATCAAAACACCAGATGGCGGGTTTGCTCTGGGATTCACCGTGACGGATGCCGGTAGATTTGAGGGATGGCACCCGAAAGAGAACGCAAACACAGATCCGGTGTTTATCGTCGTCGATGAGGCTAAAACGGTGGGGGAAGAAATCTTCCAAGCCATTGACCGTTGTGGAGCACAGTTTCAGTTGTTCGTGTCGTCGCCTGGTGCTCCTGCCGGGCAATTCTACCGCACGTTCAAGAAGGAACGGGAACTATTCTGGACTAAGCGGATTCGCTCGGTGGATTGTCCGCATATCTCCCCTAAGAAACGTGAGAGGGACGCTAAGAAGTATGGCGTTGACCATCCCGTGTATTTGTCGATGCATGAAGCGCAGTTCCCGGAGGACGACGGAAACCTTGTGTTCGCCATCGGCAGGATGGAACATGCTCTGGCGAATCAACCGCAGATCAACGTCTTCGGGGAGAAGGTGGCATTCATGGACTTTGCTGCTGGCGGCGATGAATGGATCGTTGCAGGCAGGTTTGGCAACAAGGTAAGGATTCTGGACGCCTTCATCACAGCGGACACGGGGGTTAGTATTGCCCGTAGTATCCGCGTGCTTCGCTCTCACGGGTTCAACCCCGGCGAGGTGTGGGGTGATGTCAGCGGGTTGGGCAAGCCGATCTGTGATAGGTTTAAAGATGAATACGACTTCCCCGTGTTGGAGTTCAACGGTGGTGCTGCTGCCCCGGACGAGGAGAAATCACACTACGCCAACCTAATCTCTTACGTTTGGGAGAAGGGCACACGCATGATTGGGTCTTGCAAGATTAACTTGGGCGAACTTGATGCCAAGAGTATCGAGCAAATAACGGAACGCCCGTGGAACGATGTTGGTGGATGGAACAAGAATGGTAAGCTCCAGGTGATGCCCAAGGACAAGATGAAGAAGGAATTAGGCATCCCATCGCCGGACAGGGGGGACGCCTTGCTTGGTTGCATCGTATGCGGATCGGGCATGAGTGGCAGCGTGAGTGCCAACACGCTGGCTAAGGCTCGCATCGTTACATCCCCGTTTGCTGTCGAGACAATATCGTTTGACTAGTGGACGAGCAAGTCAAGCAACTGATCCGCGAGGCATTCCGTGTGCTGGCACTGTGGGAGGCGCTGGAAGGTAGGGCGCTTTCCGTGCGTGAGCGTGAGGAATATTTGAGGGAGTTGACATTAATTCTTGATTAGTCACCTCCCCCGCCTAAGCTAAGGCTTCATTTGTTGTTCTAGCCCCTCCCCCGAGTCTGTTCCGGGGGAGGGGTTTTCTGTGTACGGGTGGGGACCACTAAACTAGATATGACTTATCTAAATTGAGAGATATGATGCGGCGTGCCAATTTGCAGCCTACAACGAATCGAGATCACCGATGAGGATCAGGACTATTCCGCCATTGCCCCTGCTGGCGACGGGTTGTTCATCCTGTGCGATTTTGGTGATCAGTTGGAGAACGAGGTTTCGCTTACACCCAGCGTAACAAGCCAAAACAGCACGGCAATCGACTCTAACTACACGGTGGTGCGTGGCAGGGGCGGCAAGGTTCAGACGCTCGAATGGAGCAGGACACTCACCCACGCCAGCGCAAACGCGGCACGGCAATACCTGATGAGTCATATCTCTGGGTTGCCGTCTAAGACCATCGGTGCGCAAATCACGTATGAGACGGACACTGTAGATGCGACGATCCGCCCCGGACTTGGTTACTACGAGCCTGGCAGCGGCTTCCAAACCTACCGAGCACAACTCACAGCCTACCCCGGTTCCCCAGCTTCCGGGCTGGACACGACAGTAAACTACACCCTGCAATGGCAGATTGGAACAGTGGCGGACGGTGGTCCGCCTCCCTGAACCAACTGACTTTCGGCTACTTACTGACACTGGTGGTAACATTTATTCCTCTCGCGGACCGCAAATCTTGATTCCTATCCTAAATAGCTTCGTTGTTAACACGGCATCCAGTTGGGGAACTAAGTTCTTTGACCTCGAATACGCGATGTCAGGAGACTTTGAATTATCGTGGGTTCCCGGCGTAACAAGCCATTTCCGATATTTCGGGGTGTCGTATCCTCCGCTTGCCACTCGCGATGCATCTTACTCGTCAAGCTTCGACTTCAGCCTCTATATGCAGACTGGTGGGGCATTGCAAGTGTATGAGCTTGGGGTTAACACGGCGACCATCGCTGGGGGATATGACGCGACGGGCAGGCTAATGATTAAACGAGTTGGAACTACCATCACAGTCTTGCGCGCAGGGGTTCTAAAACACACTAGCGGGACAACGTTCACCACTGCTGACATGCAGGGTTCAGCTCATCTTAACTCAAATGGCGCTGAGATTAATGACGTTCAGGTTGACGGAGTTGACGCATCGTTAAATAACTCGGCTGGAGGTGTGCTGTCATAACCCACTAACAACTTTATAGCATGGCAGATTTAACACTCACTAACAACATGACGCAATGCCTCGCGGAGACGGGCAGCGCAGCAAATCAAACTGCTGGGCGTGCGGCGTTCGACGCGGCAGCAGCGGGAACCGTTACGACCAATACGGCTGATATTGCCACTAACGTAACGGATATTGCCACTAACGTAACGAACATCGCCACCAACACGGCAGATGTTGCTGCAATCGAGGCTGATATCCTAGCTAGGCTCATTGACTGGAAGGGTGAGTGGGTTCCCGGCACGTCAGCCTTGGAGAACGAGCAGTTTAAGGATGGCGAGTGGCTTGCTGTTGCGAATGCCGCCACCACAGATAGACCAGCTCCACAGACGAGCGGAGACGCCACCTATGACCTCGTTGACGCTCCAGTGTGGACGACGCCAACCAACACGGGGCAGATTGATTGCTATCACATCTACACCTTCGCCAAGCCCGGTTGGTTCCGTAAGGTGCAAGTGTGGATTCCCGACTCGGACGCCACAATCACTTATGGGGTGGCGATCATCGAGGACTCCAACGGCACAAGCCAAGTTATTCGGCACGTAACCATCACGAACCCGATTGCGGGGACATGGAACACCGTGGATGTCGGGTTTGTCGTGGTGGCTGTAGCCAACGAGGTGTCAGTGGTGCTTCAGTCGCTCAAGTCAGCATCAACATCAGACACTGGTGCATGGGATTACGCTGGGGCATCAGACGCAGGCGCACCTGCCACGGGTGATTGGAACCATCGGAAGGAACAAAACGTTCTGCGCATTTCTGATACGGACGGAGCGCCTACGGATAGGGATGCTGATCTTGACGCAATCACACCAGGCAGCACAATTAAGTTGGCGGATTCTGTCGATGCCACAAAATACTATCAGTATCTTGTCGCAAGCAACACTGACTCAGGCACCTATCATACGTTCGATGTCACGTTGATTGCAACCGGCACTGGAGGTGGTCCGACTTCCGCCCTTGAATCACTTATTAGCGTCGTCGTCGCCGTTCCAGCATCCACTGAATACGTTGCCATCGCTGACTATTGGGATTCAAGCGAACCAAATTGGGCGACAGTCGTTAGCCGCCTCGATCTAACTGGTGCAACTGACGCTGACGTAAACGACGCTTACGGGATTAGACTTCTATTCCAACCTGCCTATATCTCTGCCGATTGGGACTTGCAGGCATCGTTGGGCGACAGCAAGAGCCTATCTCAAGTTGAGGTTCTTGAACTTGCCGACACGGTTCTATCCACTCCCACCGCAGTCACGACAGTTAACGCGGCGACCTACGACCTATTAACCGCCGATAAAGTCGTCCACGTCACCTATACGACGACAGGCGCGGCTGCAATAACCTTGCCAACTGCCCAAGCAGTTTCTGGTCGCACTATCACGATTAAGGACGGTGGCGGTAATGCCTCAGTAAACAACATCACCATCGACACGGAGGGCAGCGAGACTATCGACGGTGCCACCACGCTGATTATATTGGTCGATTACACTAGCGTCACACTTTACAGTGACGGAACAAATTGGTTTATCTCATAGTAACATGTCCTACATCCCACCATCCCTAGATCAAATTGCCTTGGCTGAGGCTCGTATTCTCGATACATACGGGGACACTGTATCAGTAGCGAATAAGAAGAAGGCTCTGCGCAAGTTCGGGGAGACGACGCAATGCCAAACGACGAGCACCACGCTGATGGGAAACCTCGCCGGGGTTTACAATGAAACATACGTTGAGCGCAATCTAATAACGCATATAGCTTCATCGTCTGCGGCAGATACGATGATCGTCACCATCGAGGGACACACGGCTGGCGCTGATGTATCAGTTTCCGGCATCACTCAGACGACGGGGACGGCGACGGCGACAACCGGATCCGCG
>TARA_R110000796_G_scaffold74024_2_pt1 | contig 13983 bp, 7 predicted proteins | sample TARA_R110000796 | Tara Oceans TARA_R110000796 (sample SAMEA4397815) | marine metagenome | biome: Polar Biome; feature: [SRF] surface water layer (ENVO:00010504); material: water (ENVO:00002006), including particulate matter (ENVO:01000060) such as... | depth 5 m | reverse complement strand
TTCGAAATGAGCTATATATCGTGGATACTTATCAATTGCTGCAGTCTTACCATAAGAGCTATCACCACCCCAACTACCAGTTTCTCCATTGGCATATTCTACAGTACTAACGGCAAACGCTCCACCAGTTTTACCAGCATAAGTATTATAATTTGCACTAGTTACTTTACTACCTGAATATCTTGGTATTGTTACTTTTTTAGCTGTATAATTACTTTGAGGTACTTGTGCCTTTTGAGCTGAGCCTGAAGCTATTTGTTGTAAATTAGATGTTGTATTTATTCCAAATTGATTTTCAATTACATATCTATATGGGTTTGGTCTATTTGCATTGTAGTTATTTGGAGTAGCATAGTATATACTATTTTCAAATATATTAACACCATCAAGTAATTGGATATAGGGATCAAAATTATATTGAGATAATCTACTTTCTAAATAAAAGTTAGGTAGACCTATATTCTGTCTACTAGTGACAGGATTATATAAGAAATTACTTATACCTTGACCAAAAGGTTCTGCAGTTGTAACTAACCTATCACTAAATAGTGAAGTTGACTGTGATGTAGGGGATGTTAAAGCATTATCTGAAGGTGATAATACAAAATCAAATGTTGGGTCTGAATTAAATGTTGGAGAGTTATCTATATCAATTAGATAATTGTCTTTATCTCTACTAACTTCGTTTATTGATAAAGCAATGGGAACTGAGTATCCACTACCTGAGTATAATATATTTTCACAGGTTATTAGAGGGTTAGTGGTAATTAAATCATATGGATTTAATGACATTGTATAACTTACAGGAAATGAATATAAACTTGCTGACCCGGGTGTTGGTGGATTTTGTTGTAAATCTTCCAAAGCTTGGGCTTGGGCAGTAAGAACATTATTTATTGCATAGCTAAAATTAGATTCTGCAGCTGGTGAGACGATAGGGTTCCAAGTAGCTATGGGTACGGTTACAATCTTACCCATTACGGAGGAATAATACCAGGATGAAGTTAAAGGAGTGGGGGTACCACCAGCAGGTGGTAATATTATAGGTCTTCCTGTATCTATAGTCTCACTAGTACCAAAAAATTGGTAAAGACCATCACCCTGTAGGTAATTATTTGCAGGTCCACTTACATTCTGTGGCAATTGAGCGGTAAATGCTGCAACTCTAGGCGCTAAAGCTGTAGAATCAATTGTTGAATAAGGTAAATTCCCAAAATTAGGATCAGTATCGGGTAGATTATTTATTGCCCCTGAAATGTTTAATCTGAGATAAGGTGTTAATTGGTTATAATTATAACTTGCACTATAAGGCCACCTAATATTACCATCGTTTGGTTTTGGGTTTAATGCAGATAAAGTACCTGCAGCACCATTTCCAAAAACTACACTTTGGTCAGTAAATACTCTTGGGAAATTAAAAGCAAAATCATCAGCTCCACCACCTCCACCATAAATACCAGGTATTAAATCATAATTGTTATAATTTGGAAGAATTATATAAGCAACGCCCAATCTGGCTTCAGGATTGCCTGGGTCATCTTCCCATAAACCTACTATTACAGGATTATCATCAGCATTACTATAAAATGTTCCTAAAGTAGTTGGGAAATATAGAGAGGATGCAGCTTGGAATGTTTCAATACTATCCATTTTAATGACTCCACCACTGTTATCTATTGGGACGAAATCTCCTTTAGATGCTGTAACTATACAAAGAGAATGGGTAGGAAAATACATATGACCCAATGCTAACGCTGCGGGTTCAGCATCTCCTCCAGTTACATCTGGGGCGTTTAAAGATTGAGTAAATTTTGTTAAAATTACATCTGTTTGGTAGAAAACTTCTGTTGTAGGTGCTTTAGTAAAAGGATTATCGAAAAGTGATTGTGTAGTTACTATAAATTCACTACCACTAAACTCACCATCATAAAATTCCTCTTGTTGGTTTATTGTTTCTACTACATTACCTAAAACTGTTTTATTTATAAGTTCATATGATTGAGTATTAGGTATTTGACCATATGAGGCAATGCTAGGATTTGATTGATTTGATCCAGATTGTTGTTGGAATGGGTAACCTACATAGTTAAATGAATTTACACTTCCTCCCCCACCCACAGTAGGCAGCACATAATCTTTAGTTAAATCAATACTTTGAGATAATACTATATTCTCCATTATAATTGGAGTATTTAAAGCACCTGAAGGTGTTACTGCTACTATTGTTCCTTCTGAAATTTGTACAGGTTGAAATCTATTTCTTTCAAGCATGTGTTGTTTAATAACAATACCTGTAGAAACACTTGTACGAGCAGGAACATAGGATTTAATTGCTTTAAATATTGAGTTATCAAAATATTTAATTAATCTTATGTAATCGTAAACACTTCCTTCTGTATATTTTTGAAAGTAATCTTCTGCTACTTTTCGTAATTGGGGGTAATAATCATCAGATGATGATATAAATCTAGGATCTGCTATAGTATCTGCTATAACACCATACCCAAAGGAAGCAATAATATCATCATTTACTTCATCTTGTGGTGAAAACGCTACCTCTAAACTATTAATATTTTCAGTATAACTTCTACTAATTTGAGCATCTTGTTGAATACTAATTCTATCAGATAAAATGTTACCAAAATCATCACCATCTCTTATTTGAATTTTATCCGAGATTCGATTTCTAAACCCAATAGCTGGTTGGTCTAAGAAATAGACTTCTGTATTGGTTTTACTATAGGTTTTAGTTGTGTTATTTTCGTAATATATAACATTATAGGTGCTTGAAACAACATTACCTGATGGATTTACAAAAGATCCAGTAATTACTATTTCAGCTGATCCAGTAATTGCGGGGTGCATTGATGTTAATACTTCAATTGAAGATGCACTTACTGAAGATGTAAATATACTTTCTAATTCATTCCCTAATGGGGCTCTAAAATTAACTATATCAAATGATGATTGTGAGCCTGTAATTGAATTACCTTCAATAGATTCAGGATTCATTACAAAATCATTAAATGTTGCTTCTGGAATATCATTTGAATAATATCTAAATTCCTGCAAAGAACCCGAAAATATTTTTCCTGGTAAACCAGTTGTTATTCCTCCTATACTTGAACCTGAAACGAACCCACCTAAATAAATTCCATCAGCTGATGTTGTTCCAAATTTATTCCAAGCTTCATTAATTGAAGATGAAACATTAGATACTATACTTGCTGATCCTTCAAATCCTATTTGAGCTCCATCCCAACCATTATTGATTTTATTTTTAGCATATAGTGTATAAGTAGTTGCCGTTGTATTATTGCTTGTTTGAACGTGTTGGTTTCGTTGTAACATTACTGTCCACCATCCCTTGTCGAAAAATGGGAGATATATGTCATCTGACGTTGCAACACCACCATCAGCCGCAGCACCTGACATATGGAAACGCATTTTTCCCCAATTTTCATATTCGCTAGATGCTGAACCAGAATATGATCCAGTTGCTATAGGTTCATAAAATAATGAAACTCCAAAATCAAAATCAGTTGAAGTACCATCTCCATCAGATTTTTTAACTGCTAAGGATTGTGTAAAAAATTCACCTGCAAATGATGATGAAGGATAACCTGTAGTTTTAAATCTAAATTGGAAATTATCAGGTACTATATATCGCCCATTATCTGCAATTCTATTTCTCTCCAATGGCATCCAAGGGAATACAACTGAAGCACTTGCTACATTTTGAGTTGATGTAGGGTGAAAAGCATAACTATATCTGTTATACCATAAATCATAATCATCAGAATTGTCTTTATCTTTTCCCCCAAATTCATTAATTCTTAAAATAGTACTTGGTATACCCCAAATATTAATAAGTTGTCTTAAACCAGCAATTGTACCTTTCTTTTTAACTAGATAAGACATATTATGGTAAAGACGTTTAAATATTTCTTTACTTACTTTGTCAATTGCATATGGGTAACCAGGTTCACTAAGTTGAGCTACATAATCTTCAAATGAATATCCTAAATTCCAATAGTTAACTACAGAACCATTATTAACAGCAATATAATTAGTTATTAATTCACTCCCAGTTGGAGGAACATAGACACCATCATTTTCACCAGTTAAACCTATAAAGTTATTTTGGTTGTTAAAATTATTCCCAAACCCATCATATCCTAAACTTGCAATAACATCATCGGCTAATCCTAAAGGAACACCATCACTTATATTATTTGAAGTATTTAACTTTTTAGTAACTGCTTTTGTGTATAACCATACTTCATCAAAGCTTTGACCAACCATATTTGAAAATTCAAGATATTGATTGTTGTCACCATTATCTCTAATAAATTCTGGAATGGTATAGTATAACCAGTTTTGATTAGAGTTATCGTAAAATGAGGCAGATAAAATTATACCCCCATAATATTGAGAATTATCAACATCACTACCTAACCAAGCAGAAACACTTGGATTAGTTGTAGGTAATAAATCATAAGGATATGATGAACCTGTTTTTGGGTATGAAGATGAACCGGTTCCATAATATAAAAAATACTCATACCCATCAAAATTTTTAATAAGAGTTTGAATATTAGTTGTTGCAGAAGCAACACTTGAAGAAACTTGAGGGGTAGTTAAAGTTACCCCAGTTATACTATTAAGAGTTGTAATGTCAGCCTCATAAGCTTGGATTTGGGTTACTTTTTCTACAAAATTTTCTATTCGTTTTTTAGCAGAAGAAAAATTAACAAATTCATTAAAAGTACTATATGAATAATCAGGTGTTAATAACACACCTTTTTGATTTAATTTATTTTGTAATTCATCTGCAGATGATGTCGAATTTGTACTTAATAATTCAGCTTGGGATTGGAGATTTGTTGAATTATTTAAAAATTCATTTACTTTTAAATTATAGTTTGGACCTTTAAGGAAAGTAACATTATTTAAACTTTCATCAATTAGTGGTGGGTGAGATACATTATAACCTAAAGATTCTGCTGGTTTTGTAACTATAGATATTGTATCTTTTATACTAAATTGTGGAGGTAATGGTTCATATAGTTTTATTAAAAGACTAAAATCTGAGGTTGTATCATCTAATAAACAATTTACTGCTATTTCAAGTTGATTTTCTCCAAAATTTAAATAAAATTCATCCGCAAATGGGGATGTATCTATTAATAATTTAAAATCATCATAATACCCTCTAATTTCATCATTACTAAGATAATTAGTTTTTAATCTTATTTCTGTTCTATCTTGAGATATTTCAGATATATAATACTTGTTGGCGGCAACAACACTGCTTCCAGCATTTGGAGTAGTACCTAAAGCATAATTTAAAAAATTATAAACTACATTTAACTGTCCCGTGTCAAAACCAAAATCAAGAGTATCTTGAATTGGGTCTAATGATAATTCACTTGAATTCCCATTTTGATCAACCCCACTTGGAAGGGGAGATGGAATAACCTTATAATTTTGAAAATTTTCCTCACCACTAAGAAGACTATTAGTATTATCATAAATCCAAAATTCTACTACATCTTGGAATGGTATAAAAGAAGATTGATCTGTTCTATTAGGGATGAGTAAAGCATCCTCAGAATTAAACCCTTCTTGAGTAATAGAAGAAGGATTAATTACAGTGTAAGATGATGTTACACTTATAGTTGTTGTATCTAATCCTGTATTTTTATATGTTACCATTTATTTATAATTATTTTAAAACACTACTTATTAAATCTAAGTATTATCAAGTTGAAAATGTATCAACTGATGCTATTGATATTTGGTTAGCTTCTACTGCTCGAAGTGATCTTGCTTCAGCTGCTAGTATTTCTAAATTTGCATTATCTTGTCTTAAATCTACATTTTCTACTCGTAATTCACTAATTTCATCTAATAAGGCATTTATTTCTTCTTGTATTCTTTCAAAATCAGCATAATCCCCACTTGTTTGTGCTAAGTAACGATGAGAGTTAGTTGCTCCTTCTTTAGGAATATCATAAAAAAACTTATCATATAATATCCAAAAATCAGGTATGGTAGCCAAGTTAACATCAAAGAAAGATGGATTTGGGACATTTTTTAACCCTAATTGAGAAAAACTTGTATCTATAGTTTTATTAAAAGATGTCTTATCAAACACATTACGTGTTAGATTTTCTATAGTTGATTTTGTTGGGAGTGGATTTTCTTCTAATGGTTTTAAATCCACTGGGAGTATACCTGAACCTATACTAGGAGCACCTTTAATTGGAGGGTTAGATTCAATATCTGGAGTGTTGTCTATAATGTTATCTTCTTCTTCCATAGTTAACCATTAATTACTTTAAACATTATATCTTCATCAAAAACTTGGGTTGTACCATCTAATACAGTTTTAATTAAAATTGTATAATATCTTTCAGGTTCTAAACCATTCATGTAAACATCAAAATAACTAGAGGTTGTATCAGCACTAATTCTAGTAAAATTACTATCAAAATCAACTACAAATTCATTTGTTTCAGTATCTTTAATAGCATATAGAGATTGAGATTCTGGTAAGTAATAATTTGTTGTATAATATGATGCGGTTATAAATTGTCTATCTGGGTATTTTGGAATTGCTGCTAATCTCATTCGTGCAACACTTTGGGAGTAATATGTACCTGCATTATTATAAATTGACATGAAAGTTTCAGCTGATCCTAAAATAGTATTAGATGAAGATCCTGTATTAAAAATATAGTCATCCCAACCAAATTCTAAATATGGTGGGTAAATTGTACTTGTGTCAATTGAAAAATATTTAAATGTAGCAACTACATTGGGGTTTTGGACAAATTCAACGGCATCTGGTTGTTTAACTAAAAAACCATCATTTGGAACTGAACCACTATACCAATCTAAAATAGTTGGGGTTACATTTACAGATATATCTATTGGGTTACCATAAGCAAAAGATTGTGAATAAACGGGAGAAGCATAAAAATCACTACCTGTAGTAACCCATTCTTGAGAACCTGAATAGTTTCTATATGTCCAACTACACCCATTTTCGGAAATAGGGGAATCAATAAACTTTCCAGTACCCATACTCCAACTTCCAGAAACTGTTTTAATTTCTAATTTAGAATCAGTATTAAGACTAGTTACTACAGCTGCAGAATTTTTTAAACTTGATGAAAAAGATGCATTATTAACTTTTTCATTTAAAACTTGTTGAATTTCTGTAGTAGAAAATTCTATTAAGTATCTACTAACTTGTGGGACTCCCTGAAATAGATAAGTTGAAGCCTCAATAATAGGGTCTAATCCTGTATTTTTTGCAGGAAATTCACTATATAGTGAAGCATCTTTAGTTGGAAAAATTTTGTATACTGCCATGGTTATTTATTATAATGGTACTACTCTACCTTTAATATCTGTATTAGGGAATTTAACTTCAAAAACCATTGGATCAATAGAAGGATAAACTACATCATCAATTGTAGCTCCTATAACATCGTAAGCATATTCACTATATCCTAAAGTTGTACCTGCTAAGTTATCTATTGAAATATTTTTAACAGTTTGAACACCTTCTACTCTATCTAATAGTAAATACAAATCTCCTAAAATTATAGGTTGATTGATTTGCCAATTTTTAATATTAAAATATTCAGTTAATGCCACAATACATTTAGTTAATATTTCATTATTATTATAGTTAGGTCTTACAACTATATTAAATATTACTCCAATATTAATTATAAAAGCATCTTTAATATTAATAGCATCATTTATCATTCTATATTCAGATAGATAAGTTTTTAGATTTCTTTTAATAATGGATGATGCTGTTCGTAATTTTGTATCTGCATCATATGATAAAACATATAAATCTAATATTGCAGGTAATGTGCCAGCTTCATAATCTCCAACTTTTACGGATTCAGCATAAGCCATAGCAACTGTTCCTAAATTAGGGGGCATAGATAAAGCTCGTATTAAATAATCTTCTTTGGTTACTGTTCTAAGTTGATTTTGATAATTACCTAAAGTGTTTTGTCTAATTTCTTCTACTGAATCTCCATCTTGTCCACCACTAGCAGCCGCTGGGTTATTTGATGCTATTGAGTTAAAAATAAAATTAGCTAAATTGCTATCTGGGAGGTTAGAGTTATTAAATACAATATTAGTATTATCTGTATCTGTTAAAACACCACTTTCAACATTTGATGAAACCCCACCACCTGTTAGATATCTAACTGTTAAAGTTGTGTTAGCCGGGGCAATTCCATAAGTGTTTGTAAATATAAAGTTTAAAGGAGAAAATGCAGTTGTAAGTCTAGTTTTTTCAAATGGTAAACCTATACCTACATTGTCAGGGTTGGGCACAATTTCTTCATCATTATCCCCAAAATTCCCGGAACCAAACTGTAATTGTAAACTGCCGGAGGATTGAAATCTAGAAACAAATCTTCTTTGGACTTGTTTTAATTGAAGAAGATATGGAGAATCATTCCCTTCACCATCATCAGGCACATTTGGATCGTTTGTATTCGTGTTTCTTATTGTATCAAATACATTTTCTTGTGCTAGGTTAGGTACTTCATACCATTCATTCCCTTCCGAGTCAAAAACGTCTAAAATACCTATTATGTTAGAAGCATTAATATTACGAACATCAAATCTAACACCATTTGTAAATGAAAATGTTTCAGTTTGTATAGTAGATGAAATAGCTTTTCTGGTTTTCTTTAATAGATAACCTGTAGGTTCTCCATTTGAGATTTGATAAACAGATACTTCAGTTGGATCCATTGAACTTGAAAATGAAAAATCAACAACATCTTCTATTATAAAACCACTACCACCACCCGCTGTATTTACTGCAGTATTTTCTGGAATTAGTAGGGTGTAATCAAAATCAGGGACAATAGTACTACCACTAGTTTTTGCTGGGAGTTGTTGGTAAAAATCAATATTAACACTAGCTGCTGTAGTTACCTTTGGATGATAACCTAACATATACGCCATGTTAAACAAATTTTGTTCCTCACGGGCATATTGGATAAAAGTTTCTTGAACTTGATTATCTAAATAAAATGATAAAACATCACCAACATAGGATGCCATTTCAATAAATAACATACCCGTAGAATCTGGGGTGAAATCATTATAGGTATTTGGGAAGTAAGTTTTAGAATATTCAATAAGTGAATTTCTAAAATCGTTAAAATTCCGATCTATATATCTTATATCTCTGTTTAATTCTGCCATTATTGTAATAGTATATTTACTTCGTCTCTAAATCCTAATAGTACCACGGTGTAGGTTAATGTAAAAAATAAAGTGTTTTTATCTTCTTGGGGGGTAAAAGCAATATCTTCAACAACTATTGTTGGAAATTGTACCCCAATATATTCTTGTATTTGGCTAGATAATTCCTCTAATGTAGAATTTTCTAACTGTTCAAATAGTGTACTTCTTAAATCTGCACCAAAATTTGGATTAAAAACTCTTTCTCCTTTATTGGTAAGTAAAAAATTTACTAAATTTGCTTTTATTTGATCTCTTGTTTGATATGTAGGTACAAATACAGCATTCCCATTCAAAGGAAAACCAAAGCCAACCGCTCTTCGGGGTTGACTATCTATAGGATTTTTATTTGCTATTATTTGAGCCATATATCTATTTATCTTTTCATTAATCCTGCTATCATACTCATATCAACCTCGCCAGCTGGTAGAGTACCATTTGAAGAATCATATCCAACTCCAGGTTGGAAAGTTGATGGTACATTTTGAGAAGAAAACTGTTTAGCAGTATCACCTAAAATATTTTGGTATGCTTCTCTTTGCTGTCCAGGGGTTAGAGAGTTAGATTGAGGTGTAGGGGTTGGTATTACTGATTCTTGTACAACTGCTACAGGGGATTGTTTAGGGGCACGAACAGCCTCCAAAAGAATATCTTTCAATTCTTCATGGATTGCTTCTTTTACTGCCGCCTTAATCATGTTTTTTAATTCCGTAGATTTCATTTCTGTTATAAATATTAAATTTGACTATTTTTTGTATGTTTATGAATAAATCCTATTTCTAAAAATTAATTCTGGAGGATTACCTTGTGGGTCTAATGGAATCACTTCAGCATATTGCCAAGTATTAGGAGTATTTAGAGCTAATAATCTACCAATACTTCCATTTCTTGCCGGCAAACTGGAAAAACCACCATGAGTAGCAGGTTTGAATTGAGCAGGGTACACTGCGGGGTCTAACCCAAATTGGGGTGTTAACCACGCAGTTCCCATATTTAACCACATATATCCTGGTTGGCCATCTATTGCTGTTGCTGACCATCCCCATTTAAATCGAGCAATATATTGCTCAACCTTAAGACCAACTCTCCCCAAATAAGTATCCATGGTTGATCGATAAGCATACTCACCATCATAATTTCCAGTTCTATTAAATGGAAATGAAGTGTAAGTTCTACTATTGGTACCTGTAAAATTATCTTCCCATTCATAAGTTGTATTATTCCATTTATAAGCATTAGATACTTGATAACCTCCAGGTTGGAAGACTTCTGTATTTCTTCTTATTTCATTAGGTCTAGTTCCATATGAATTAAATGGAGGTGCAGGGGGAGGTGTAATACTAAACCAACCAGTACTAGCCGATAATTGTGCATTTGAATTTGTTGCACCTAAATCCCCACTTGCGGAAAGAAAAAGAGCAGTGTTAGCATAGCTTGGATCTGGGTTAGATGAATAAAATCTAAAATAACTACCATCAGTATTTCTTCTAACTTCCTTTGGCGAACCTGCAACTCCAAATGGGTAATAAACTATAGGAGTTAATGGTCCAGCTGCTAACAATCCACCTCCTTGAGCGTTTATTTGAGCGTTACCTAATATCTTTCCGGTTCCTTGAGGGTTTGCATCTTTATATGATTGGAAAACTGTACCAAATCTATTTGTAACATATATTTGTGCTTGATCTCCAAAAATACCCTGTATGTCATTATGATAATCTTGAGCACTAATTGTTACATCTGATGTACTTGCGTCTCTCCCAGTTGAGTATGGAGGGGTTGATTTTAATATTACACCATATTCTCCTGGTATTCTTCCTACTAAACCACCCTTTGCATCTCTAACTATATTTTTATCTAAAGCATATTCTACATAATTTTTAAAAACAATACCTTGATTATTACTTAATACATCGGTGGGTTTGGGTAGTGGTTCTAAATTTGGATCCATTACATCAGCAACGGCAGTGGCAGATGCTGATGTTTGGTTTGATGGAGAATCTGTAGTGAGTGTAGTTTGGGTTGTTCTTAAACCTATGGCTTTTAAAATATAATCAATATTTGCCCCGGGGGTAAAAAGTAGAGAAATACTTGGGCGGCCAAAAATAACTCCTACAGCTTTACCTGAGTTATCCAGTATTACATTTTCATTTTCACTTTCAATTATACTTTCTTTTCCTAAAATTAATTGGTCTATTTCATAATATATTTCACTTAATAAAACTTGAGTAGAAGAAGAAAATGAATATGGGTGTCCTTGGGTTAATTCAGTAATTCTATCATCATTTTCTTCAGTAACTGTTACTGCAGGAAGATTATATATGTCAGAGTCTTTAAGGGAATTTAAAAGTCTTGCATCTATGCCTAAAAGATTATTTTGTGCATTATTAAATCCTAAAGAATTTTCTATTACCTCATTTTGAAACTTTCCATATATTCTTCGAGAGGGAAAAGAATATTGATTGTTTGGGTCAGATTGTAATTCTAATTTAAACCCTTTATATATAAGAGGATTTAATGATCCAGGTTGTAAACTTTTATCTAACTCAGCATTTGCTAAAGCATTTGCAGCACTACTATCTGATGTTAAAGGTCCGGGTGCTATTGCTTTTATAACTGCTTGTCTTCCAAGAACAGCATCACCTACACCTTTAATCTTTTCAGGAGTTAAATTTTCTAAATCCCCCCCAAAGTCTAATAAAATTCTAATAAGAATTATTATTTGTGTTGCTTTATCAAATATAGGATCTAATATTGATAATTTTGCAATTATAGGTTTAATTTTACTTTGAATTCCCTTAATCCCTTGATCGGCAGCATCAATAGGACCTCCTAATTTAGATAAAGTATCATCTATTGTAATTAAAGTATTAGTAAACCCATTAATAATATTAACAGGAATACCAACTCCTGGGGGAACGGCAGTTGGGAATGGTAATGCTTTAATAATAGTCACTACTGTTTTTAAAGTAGGAATAACTTGGTTTAGAGTACTTACTAATTTTGCAATAGTATCAACGGGTTTAAGAACAGTATTTAAAGCTCCTGATAGGGTATTTTTAATTTCTATATTTTTATTTAATATACCCTCAATTTCATCTAAAATATCGCTTATTTCTTTTTTTTGTGGTTCTGGGATTTGTTTTAGAGCTATTGCTGCTGTAGAATAAGGGGGAAATTCTTGAACTAATAATTCTTTTGTAATAGTTTTTGGAATTTGTTGCTGTTGTTTTAATACAGAGGCAACCGATATATTAAAAGGTAATGGAATTGGAATTTCATCTTCAATTCTTAAGGCTACAGTATCAATGACGAGGTCTTGAATCCCCTCAACAGCTATATTAAGTTTATAAGCATTAGCAGTTGCACTATTTAATTGACCTACGATTATTTTATCTAACCCCATTATCTAGTTTTAGTTATTTTAGATTTATATGTTTCAAGACTATTAAGCATTTGATTTGCTTGTAATTGGCATTGAACCGCAGCTGGAGGTATTGCAACGTTTGGTACATAAGGAGCAGGGGTACCTATTGGGGATTGTAAGGCTGTACTTAAAGCTATTATTTGAGTTAATAATCTACTCATATCGTTTAAAAATTTATCTCCCAATATAACAGATTCACTTGCAAATTTATTTCCTAATAATATTTCTTCGGATTGAATAACGGTTTTTGGTGATTCTAAATTTATATCTTCTAATGATTGTAAATTTATAGTTTTATCAGAATTAAGTAATATAGAATCATTTTTAGAATTAAATAGTAATCTTCCTGAATTTAAAATTATTTGTTCCCCATCAAATTGGTTGGGTTCTATCGGGGGTGTTTGATATGATTTATAATTATTACCAGCCGTCTCAATTGGAATTTTTTGGGTAGATGTAAGATATATACTTGTTTTATCTTTATTAATATCTTCTACTTGAGGCACCCATGGATCTTCTCCATCTTCGTGTTGACCATTTCTAAGAATTATAATAGGATCTCCATTTTCACCCGCACTAGACCAGGGATTAGGAATAGTTGAGTTGTTTACAGTTGAACCATATCTAAAACTTTGACCCCATCTACCTTCATATATAACATCTCCTTCATAAGGTAATAATGGTTTTATATCTAATTTTTCTACAAATGTAGAACCTAAATTTATTTCAGTACCCCCATCAGTTACTCTTCTTACTGCACCCGCTTCGGTTTGTTGATAATCTTGTTTTTGTGAATCTGGAAGAGTATTTTCAAATGGGGATGGGATTGCATTATGATGGTTGCTAGTCCATATATTTACAGGTTGGAAATAGTAAAACCTCTCACTATTAGGTAAAGATTCATTACCTGATGTTGGGAGGGATATTAAATAAACTATCTCATTTATTAAAGGATATATTTTAACATTAGGGAATAAAGGTTTAGCGGTGCTTTGTTCTGTTGGAGTAGGGTTAGAATTGGGGGTTTGTATTCTTTTATAAAAGATAGTCCCAATACCTGACCAATTCCCATTTTCGTCAAAGACCTCAGGGTTAGAGTTATCTAATATAATCTCGGTTACCCTTGCTGGTATTATTTGTAAACCATTAGATCCAGCCATTATTTTTCATTTTTTCCAACTTGTAATTTATCCATTTCCTCTAGTAATTGTTTCTTTTCTTCTTCGGATATGCCAAAATTACCATCATCAGTTGTGCTG
>TARA_R110000796_G_scaffold45496_2_pt1 | contig 13995 bp, 29 predicted proteins | sample TARA_R110000796 | Tara Oceans TARA_R110000796 (sample SAMEA4397815) | marine metagenome | biome: Polar Biome; feature: [SRF] surface water layer (ENVO:00010504); material: water (ENVO:00002006), including particulate matter (ENVO:01000060) such as... | depth 5 m | reverse complement strand
CCTGTTTTTTAATCTGAGTTATATCTGGAGTGGGGATTATATACATACACGGACACCTGCGCGCGAGTCCCGAATCGGATTGCTTAACCCACCCCCCTCCAACGTAATCATCTTTCGCTCAGGGTTTTAGGTTATTTAACTGCATCAATTACTTTCAGCTGATGTGGTTAACTGATTGAGGATCAGCTAGTTGTTACCTGAGTTCTAGTAAGGTGAGGAACAATCCACACCCACCTATTTCCTTACCTATTTACCTACTCAGCTACACACCATTGGTACCTGATTACACACCTGAATAGCAAGATTGGGTACACTGCCTAAAAAAAACTTTACATTGTTAGTGCTAGTGTTGATGGGCTTTCGTATGACTTAGTGTTAATTACTTTGTTGATATGTTTGGCGGTTTGGATATGTTATCGTACTATTGTGGTGTTGAAACGATTCAACGACTAAACTATTTTGCTTTATGACAACTTACAAAAAAGGAATTTCACTGAACGTTACTGAGTTGAATGCTTTACAGCAAATCCTTGATTCAGGAATCCATAATGCGCAATCTATGGGTTGCAATCCTGACCGATACACTACGCTTCAGTCTATTAAGAGCCGTTTAGACAGCGCTAGAATCAAGTAGTTGCACTGATGAGTCCTGATAGGACGAAACGCTGAGAAGCGTCTGCAATTTTGCTAAACTTAAATTATTTGCTTTATGACTATTCAAGAAAAAGACTTCAAAAGATTCGCTCAGGTAAGACCTGAACTTGTACAACTTGCTGACCGATTGGTTGACCTATTACCAATCCGTGATGATGAGCACTTTGTTTGTACACGTGTGGGTCTTATCTACCGCAATCAGGCTTTACGTGAGTGCTTGTTAACTCATCGCTCTACACGTGGCGAAAAGGATACATATGCTACGTATCAAATGCCTAATGGTAAAGCGTACAAGGTAGCTGTTGATATTACTAAGGAACAACTTGATGATAACGTGACCCTGAGAGTATGCCCTATAGACCTTGATGAGCACGTTGGTATACCTTGCTAGGTTATCAGTCCTCAGGGGGACTTTAAATAGGCTTTAAGCCCTGAGCGTGACCACTTCGGTGGTCGGTAGTATAAACTTAAATTACTGCTTTATGATTAATCCTGACAACTCAAGTTACATCCGTGAAAGAGAAGATTTCCACTCTGATAAATGTGGTCATTGTATGTCCTATGTGGATGCTGATGGTGACTGCACCGACAAGTTCTGCTCAGGTCTGTGGCCTGATGGAATGTGTTAGTAGCTGTTATACTGATGAGTCCGCTAGGACGAAACTGCCTGAGGGCAGTCTATAACTTAAATTATTTGCTTTATGATGACAAAAGAAAAAATGTTTATTGAGTACGCTCTGTCTTTCTACGGAAAGGATGGTCTATACCCGCATAACTGCACGGATGATTTGATTGTAAATGTAGCGAAGTTCTATGCCTCAAAGGGAAAAGAATTTGTAGGTGATTCAATTGACAGAGAAAAAGTGAGGGTGATGCTTAATGCACTAGGCCGCACTGAAATTAACAATAAATAAAACGCTTTATGAAGACTATCACTTTAACTGAGAAACAATTTGCAACTCTTAATTCAGCTGTGCGTGAAGCATACATCGAGGTTGCAAACGATGAAGAGCGCGATGATGTCAACAGCCTGATTGATACAATATGTCAACAAACAGCGGAATACATCACCCCTAAAATGGCTAATCAAAAATTGACGCGTGTACGTGCTGAGATAGATACGCTCATTGCACTAGGTGAGAGCTACTCACATTTCCAATCCGCTCAGGCTACTCATAAGTACTTGAAGAAGGCTAAGAATGCCTTAAAAGGGCTCAGCTAGTTAGCTGTTGCTACTGCACCTCACCTGACCTTGGAAACTTGGTCGGGCTTTGGTGGTATAACTAATTTAATTTTACGCTTTATGACAAATTTAGAACAACGCTATTCAAACGCTCAGCAAGACCTTATTGCTCAGGGCAAGTTAGCTGAAGAAGAAGTATCAATGGTAGCTGTAAAGATATCCAATACCAACCTGAGCGCTCAATCTAAGGTTAACGCCATTGAGGGTCTGCTTAAGGTGCAACAATTTTGGTCACGCAAATGCGATGAATCAGGTGAGGGTTTTGATGATGGATTTTTACTTCTTGACAACATCTACCTGAAGTACGAAAAAGATGTTGATGGCTACCTTATGGAATGGGCTAATGATGATGAGTACAAATGGGTAACTATAGATAAACTTAGAGAAAAATATCACGATGATGAAATGTACTACTACAGTGAATGGTTCTTATATGACGAGGTTGAAAATGAAACTTTCTATCTAGAACTGAGCTCAGGTGATGTGGTTTCTTGGGACGAATATCTTGATTCATACGAAGTAAAATAACTATAAACAACTTAAAACAACGCTTTATGAAACTACTTGCAATAATTCTAGGACTACTATTATGTTCTTGTGCACCTCAATCTCAATTAGGATACATCATCATAGAGGGAGACAACTCTATAGATGTTTGGACATCTGACCACTTTACTATAACGGATACAGCCATCTACATAAAGTAAGACTAGAATCACTTCAGGTGGCGCCTAGGTCGCGCTAGGGACAGAAACTAGCAACTAATGTGAATAAAGTTGTGAATAAGTTAGGAATTACGGAATGCGTTTCGTAGCTTTACTAAACCAAGCGAGGATAACACCTCAGCGTTCTTTGACATTATGGAAATTAAATCAGTCTGAAGAGGTAGCACAATCTATGCTACTAGGCTATATGCCTGACCCCTGAGATGGGGCGAAACCACGAGATACAGAGAGTGTATTGACTAGCGCCCTTAGGGGCTTGGTCACTGATAAATAATTAAATGCTTTATGATAAACGACAAAAAAGTGATCGTGAATGTATCTAGCGCTGACCTGCGTGAGATGACTAGCGTACAGCTAGACAAGTTGTACGAAGACCTGAGGCTGTTGCAGTTTCAGGCGCAGTATGAACTGCTATCAAGAGGGGGCGAATGACCCCCTTGGTTACTGATAACTTAATTAAATGCTTTATGAAAGTTTTAAAAAATGTTGATTCAAACGAATTAATTCTAGAATTACAAAGGAGAGGATATGCGGTTAGCCCTGATTTTATTTGGTGTGAAGAGGATGTTGAAGCAAATAACCAAGACCTGAATGTAGACCTATCAAATATAAGTAAAATTGATATCGTTCTTGATGCGCTTGATAGTGAGTATATCACCGAGATTGTAAATAGACGCATATACGATGCTCTACTTGATATCCAAGAAAACGGATAATTAAAAACCTCCTTTTGGAGGGGTTACTGATAATTTAAATTAAAAACAATGACAAATCAAGTAACAAAAAAGGATTGTATGGAAGCCATAGATTATCTATGGGGAATGGGAATGACACAAGGAATGTCATCAGATAAACAACACTATACAGAAATCCTATTAAAGAGAGTAGCTAATATGTACAACATTAAATTGATAGACGAATGAATAAACAAGACTTTGTACAACTGCTAGTAAGCCACGATTGGTACTACGAGAGATCAGAAGATAGTAACGCCTATAAGAATGGCGCAAGACAACGCAGAGCCATTATAAAGGCTAAGAATGAGCTAGGCGAAGATGGTGATTATCTGTTCAACAAATACTCCAAGCGTGAGTTAGCTGTTGGTACGCAAACTGCACGTAAATCTAGAGAGATGCCAGAAATTATGTGCCTATCTACAGGTCGTATTGGAATCTTTATAGATAAGACTCCTAACGGATTCTCTGAAGTGTTCTTTAAGGGGGCTTCAACAAGTGAATATATGAAACAGAGTGGATACTTTATGCTAGACTAGGTCTAGCGGTTACTGATAAATAATAACGCTTTATGAAAAAATACACGATTGAAAATTACTATGGCGGTGAGCAGGAAGATGAAATGCTTTATGCTGATGACTACAAATCTGCTAAATCACTACAGCGTGGTGAGTTCTCTTTAATAGTTAACAATGTCACAAAAAAAGTAAGCGAATGAAGGCTAGAGATAAGATGTTGGAAATGCTCAGTGAGTACACAGCTGTCACAGGTACAACAGAGGATTTTGATGGCTCTGAAGGTGGTATATGGATTAGCGCTGAGAAAGGAAGTTGCGATGACAACGGATTACCCTACTTTGAGTATTACAGCGATGTAATGATGGATGACAGCTATACTATGGGTGTGCTTACCACATTGAACGAATTTGCTGAGAAAAACGGATGGTACTTTGAATGGTACGATGCGGGAACGATTATGATGTATCCTGAATAGGGTACATCGGTTACTGATAACTAAATATACTTATATATGAATCCTAAGAAACACAGAAACGATAACGGAGACCTATGCTACATTTTCAATTGGGAGCAAGGTGGTGGTAATCACGTATACGCGCATAGTAAAAAAGGTGCTATCAGACGAGCAAAACAAGTCGGAGCAGGTACGCACGACAGAAACGGAAGAAAATACAGTAAAGGTCTTCCTAGAACTTCTGTAGCACTCATACCAACAGAGTCTTCGTTCCGATCAGTATATCTAAACGAACTAATGGAGTTTGATAGAGGCTTATGCCTAGCATACAGCATATAAGATAAAATAGGAGCATAAGCAGTCTCGGAGGTCTTCGGGATAGAAGAGTATTCTGCCAATTTAAGGTTAAGGTGTGCTCCTGGCCTAGGCATAACATACACCAAAGAATACTAAAGACTGACAGCAAGGAAAGACTTGCGGTTACTGATAAATTAGTTAAATTAGCTTATAATAAATAATATCTTATGAAGAGTTTAAGCAAATCAGACTTAAAAGCTATAGAGATTAGCGTTAAGTTTTTAGTAGATGACATAGCTGAAGAGCTAAGAAGTTACGAAATCGCAGGTATGGATGATGCAGAGCAAACTGCTAGAAAAGTGCTTGGAGACCTTTATGTTGTGCTTAATAAAGTACGCAAAATGAACAAGATATGAGAGTAAATCTATTGTCTTTATTTATAACCATACTACTACTACCTATGTTTTTAGGATACGGAATCGTATTAATTTTATCTAAACCTATTAATTTCATAAAAAAATGATACTACAAGACTTAAAAGACAGTATGTACTCTTTAGTAGAGCAAGTACGTGTAAGAGCTGAGCTTTCTGACAGAACAGTAGATGCTTACGATATGGCTCGTATAGAAGCCCTGATGGGACAGATTGAAGTATTTACGAAGCAACATAGAAGTAACTGTGAATAATTAATATATTTGCTTTATATTTGCATCAACAAACAATCCTTCTCGCCGTTGTGATTGTTTTATAAGTATACATTTAAGACTCTATTGGAAGTAAGCGAGGGCGAGACGCTAAAACTGATAGGGTCTTTTTTGTTGCTTAGTATTGAGGCGCAACACTAAACAAAGCCCTTACGTTTGGAAGAGATGGTTACTGATAATAGCTTCGCCAATGATCGGGATGAATAATACACACCCGATTGAGACCTACGTTATTGGAAACAGCTGTAGTTTAAATGCTCTAAACAAAAGTGTTAGCGAGTGATGGATTCCTATACCTTTCCTGCTCGTGGGTGCTGGAGAACGCGATGAGTCAACCTTAAGCTAATATCTTTCCTCTATAGGGTTTTATACCCTATGGGGGATTTGAAGGTCTGCTCAGATATCACCAAAAGCTATTTAGATGTAAGAAACATCAACCCTCTACAAGAATTGTTCAGGGGTTTGGGGGGTTTAGCCCCCCTCCCTCTACATAGGTAACTGAATGTAACATTAGTAAAAAACACAAGCATAAACTTGTTTATATGTTTGGCGTTTAGTATCTTGCGATGTAATTAAGAGTCTAATTTAAATTTAATATATATGACTTTAGGAGAAAAGCTGTCTTTGATACAGCAAGAATTCAAGGCTAAGAAAAGCCGATTTAATGCATTTGGTAAGTATAACTTCCGCTCAGCTGAAGATATCTTAGAGGGGCTAAAGCCTTTTAATGCTAAGTACAAAGTTTACTTTCTTGTAAACGAAGACATAGACGTCACTTCAGGTGTTCCAGTTGTGACTTCTACAGCTAGTATTCACGACGTAGAGAGTGATCTAGTTATCTTAACTAAAGCTATTGTAGGTGTGGACACCAACCAAAAAGGTATGCAGTTACCTCAGGCTTTTGGTTCAGCCAGTTCTTATGGTAAGAAGTACGCATTAGGAAACCTACTATTGATTGATGATACAGCTGATGCTGATGCAACAAATGGACAAGGCAAAGCCACCGCTTCTGCACCTCAAGGTTCACCTGCGAAGAAAGATGATAGCTTCCAACAATCTATTGATTATTTAAAGAGCACACCTGACGATAAAAAGGGTATGGCGTTAAAGATGATCATAGAGAAGTACGGAAACAAATTCTCAGCACCTCAACTTGCAGCACTCAAGAAGTTCGTGTAATGGAATTTGCTAAGAAATTAGTTGAGAGGACAGGTAAACCATACCTGTCTTACTCAGCTTTAAAGTACGCAGCTGATGGTGGCAGACAGCAAGATATGAAGCTGTTTGAACTATACATTAGAGGGTTACTGAGAAAAGACAGCCCTGCGCTATCATTTGGATCACTATATGATATGATGTTGTTAGAGCCTGAAAAGGTGAATGACAAATTCTATGTCATAAATGACAGCTCTATTATTGAAGAGATTGGAGGTAAGAACCCACGCGCCACAAAAAGGTATAAGGAGTGGGTCGCTTCACACGAAGATAGTAGAACTAAAGTATCTGAAGATGATTGGCAAATGGCTGTTGATATGATCAATAGGCTTGACGCTTCAGAGGTTATGAACCCTGAGACTGGTGAGCTTATACCCGTAAGATCTTTCTTGCAAGGTGAGGCTCAGGTAGAGTTTAACACTTGGATTGAAGATGTACCCGTAAGAGGTTTCTTTGATGTTCAGGGAGATGATTTTGTTACGGACAGTAAGTCTACACGTAATGTGTATGGTTTTAGATACGATGTAAAGAGCTTTGATTATGATATCCAAGCATACATCTACACTCAGGTGGCAAAAACCGATACATTTTATTGGGTAGCTCAGGGCAAGGCTAAGCCCTACCTTACAGCTGTTTATAAAGCATCGCCTCAGATATTGGAGTCTGGGAAGGTAAAGTTTTGGAGTGCCGTTGAAAACATCAATCGGTGGCTACAAGACCCTAGTAAGGAGACAGATAGCTTCGCTATATACGGAGAAATCTAGCTTTTTATTTGTTTATTAAATGTGAATAAAGTAAATTTGTTTAATAATTAAATTTAATTAAGATGACGCAAGACAAAATTTTTGCAACAGGGTTCTCATTCAAGAGAAATGCGAACGCCCCCGAATTTGTAGTAGGGAAACAATCTATCAAGGTAGATGAAGCAGTAGCTTTTTTACAAGCTAATCAGAAAAACGGATGGGTAAACCTTGAAGTTAAACAAGCTAAAAATGGAAACTTCTATATGGAGTTGGACACTTGGCAACCAACGGGTGGTAACGCTCCTGCAGGTGGACCAAGCAACGCAAACAATCCGTTTGCACCAACAACTTCAGAAGGTGGTTTACCATTTTAGTAGAGTACCAAATACGGGGGTGGAGTCTAGGCTTCACCTCCCTATTTTTTATATGGAGGTTGAGATCTCAATCTTCAAAGCCAAGAATTGGCACAAGAGAGATACCTGGATTGTAACTGTCATTCAAGAGCAGAACAAAATACTTCAAGAGGATGCCAAAACAAGAGCAAGACTCAACGACGAATACTACGGATCTAAGTACAAAGGACAAAGAGGTATCCGAATCGATAAAATCACAAGCTGTAAACAAGTCGGAAAAACATCTTGGTGATGATTACGAATTTTTATATTGGAACTAATGAGTGAGAAGAAAGAATTTGAGCAGTTTAATAAAGCTGTAAAGCTAGCACTATTGATGCAGGCTTCTTTAGAGATTATGGATGAGATGCGTGGTCTAAAGATGTATAGACACGACATAAAGAACCTAATGAACAATCTGGAAAAAAAGATTGAAATACACCTACGTGATGCGTTAGCTCAGATGGGCAAGGGTGATGAGTTTATAATGATGCAAATTCAGCGCGGTGTAGATAAGATCTTGGATAGCACATTAGAGGAAATACATAACGAAGCCTTATGAGCAAGATGAAGCAATTCCTACGCATTGCGAATGCGAGACTAAAAAAGGTGTACCCTAACAAGCAACAGAGAAAGGCTTGGACAGCTAAGATGTACGCAAGATGGCTAGAACGCAAAACAAACCTTTAATTATAGAGGGGAGCAGTTTATATAAACTAAATATATAAGACTTGTGGTTAGGTTCAGCTGACTCCCCTTTATAACCTTTAACACCAAAGAGAGATGACACTAATAGAATTAATGCAAAGAGATTTAGATAATAACGGAATAGAAAGAGACTGATGGTAGCACTAGCAATAGTAATATTTATGGCGGCATACATAATTAGGAGAGAATACATTTACCTAAAGGATGTTAAAAAGAAAATCAACAGATACAAATGATTAAAGATTTTATCTTAGAGCAGTATGCGGATTCAGAAGATGTGCTGTTTGCTGATGGCTTTGATGAGGCTATCATAGGATTTTCACCTAACGACTGGAGAGTAGTGTATTCAAGAGAGCTGTGCATACAGATTCTAATGAAAGAAGATGATATTCCTGAAGACGAAGCTGTTGATTTTTTAGAGTATAATACATTTAACACATATGTGGGAGATAAGACTCCAATATGGGTAGATACGTTTGATTGGATGAAATGATTGACATTATTCTAGGGGTGGTCATTGTTTTATTATGGAACACCTATTTAATCTTGAAAATGAGAAGAGATAGTAATAAATAATAAGATTACTTAAATTTTAATTATGGCATATACAGACAGTAAGAAAGATAAGCACATCATAGATTGTGTGCTACGTCAAAACGCAGAGCTGTTCCAAAACTTAGGGACAGACAGCTCAAAGAAAGAATACCAAAAAGCAAAGGTATCAGAACGGAATAAATTAAGAAACATACGAGATATTGATCCAGAAAAGATTGATAGACTTATTAATGACTCACTCAATGACTAAGGACGACATTATAAGAGTATGTAGTAACACGCAGAACCTTCTTATAAAGAAGAACAAAGCCTATGGAGATAGTGCGCTAGAACCAATAGGTATATTTGGAAACGGAGACGCTGTAACATCTTTGGGAGCCCGTATGGACGACAAACTTATGCGACTCAAGAGTTTAGGAATAGGAAAAGATTCAGTAGATACCTTATATGATTTGCACGGGTATATAACTTTGCTTATCATTGCACTAGAGAGAACAGAAAACATAGACAGTGTGGATTTTGTTTGTGACGACGATAGCAATACAAGTAATTTAATTAAAGAGAGAGATGATGCAGGAGAAAATAACGCTGTTCAAAAACATAACGAGCACCCAGGACCCACACCACTCTACGCTGAAAACAGCACTGGAGCGTATCAAGACTGGCAAGAGCAAATCCTTGATAGAGAAGGTAAGAGGGATCTACTCGGTAGATCAGCACGGAAATCCAGTACCAGACAAGACAGCTAAAAAAGAACTACCTGTAGTTTTATTTAGTGGTAGTTTTGATTACAGAGCTGACGAAGGTTTAGTAGAGCACAATGGATTAGTTATCTTGGATTTTGATGACATTGATATTGATGTATTAAAGTCTCAAATATCTTGCGATAAGTATACTTATGCTTGTTGGATATCGCCATCAGGAAATGGACTGAAGGTTCTTGTTAGAATCAAACACACAGACCGCCATAGAGATCACTACAGGGCTATTCTAGCGCACTTTGAACGTGAATACGAAGTAGAGGTAGATTCAACGTCTATTAATGAGTCTAGAGCTTGTTATGAATCCTGGGATGAAGAGCTTGTTTATAATCAAAATGCTGAGGTGTTTACAGGTATGGTTTCCGTTCGTGAGGAACGTGAAAAATTAGCTGTAGTAGCCCCCACAAAAGGCACTGATTATAATAAGGTGGCTATCATTGTATCTATGATACGTAGAGCCGCTGAAGGCGAAAAGCACAGAGAGCTTATTAAAGCAGCATATCTTGCGGGTGGATACATTACAGCAGGCCGTATGGAAGAACAAGAGATCTATGAGATTATGCTCAACGAGATCACGAAGAAGAATCCAACGGACATAAACCACGCAAAGAGCACCATAATAGATGGCATAGAAGCTGGTAAAAATATACCGCCATCAGAAGTAGTTAGTAAAGAAAATCAGGTACGAAGAGAGATGCTAGTACTTGATAATGATTACAGCTTTCTTTCAGATGATAAAGATGACTTTTCTTGGATAGATTCCTACGCAAAGGGAGACATCAAGCTAGGTCTTGATACCGGAGACACAATACTAGATAAGTATTTCAGATATAAACCCGAGTTTCTTATTATAAACGGACACTCTAACGTGGGTAAAACTACAATGGCTCTTTATATGATTGTTAATTCATCTATAAGGCATAATTGGAAGTGGATAATATACTCGTCAGAAAATAAAACAGCTAGTATTAAGATGCGTCTTATGGAGTTTGTTTGTGGAATAAAGATTCACGAGATGAATCAAACAGAGAGAGCCAATTCTTTTAAGTGGGTTTCAGATCACTTTGTAATTATAGGCAATGAAGATGTTTACAGTTATAAAGACCTGATTATTTTTGCTGAGAAAATGATACATATGAATGGAAAGTATCAAGGATTCTTTATAGATCCATACAATAGCCTAAAGATTCAGATGTCTCAAGGAAGCAGGATATCCACACACGAATATCATTATGAAGCCGCATCAGAATTTCTAACTTTTGCTAAGCGTAACGACATAGCTGTATGGTTAAATACGCACGCCGTTACAGAAGCGCAGAGACGTAAAGGTGAGGATGGACTGCCAGTAGCACCATACGCAGAAGACACTGAAGGAGGTGGTAAATTTGTTAACCGGGCCGATTCATTCCTGACGTTTCACAGAAAAATTCAGTCACCTGAGTACTATATCCGAAGAACTGTTGAGTTCCACGTCCGTAAGGTTCGTGAGACAGAAACCGGAGGTGAGCCAACTCCTTGGGATGAGCCGTTTTACTTTAAGATGAATGATGAGAATACCGGCTTTGATTCTCAGGAGAAATTCACACCTTTGTTTAAGGCTTTAGAATTTGGATATATGCAATCTACCATAGATATATAATAAATATTGCAAATTATTAGGAATTTAACATCCTGTGTATTAGCTTTGTAGAAATGAAGATAGACTACAATGAAGTTGAGATCATATTACCAAAGCCTCCAAGCCTTAACAAGTGGTATTCAGGAAAGCATTGGGCAATTAGGAAGAAACAAAAAGAATCCTACAGCGCAAGCATTAAAGATCAGCTTGAAAGAATCGATAAGTTTACTATGGATAGATTTAAAGTTGATGTTGAGTATAATTGCCGCTATGATGTTGACAATGCTATTACTTGCGTCAAGTTTTTGGCGGATTATCTACGAGGTGATGGTTATGTTGTGGACGACACTCCAAAGTATTTTTTCTCGCAATCAACGACCTTTAACCAAGAGCTAAACAAAGATGAATTCAAAGCTACCATTCGGTGTTATGGATACTCAATACGTGAGTAAATCCTATTTTACAGCTACTTCTAGAGTCAATGACTTGATGACCGAGCTGTACGAAGACCTACACGATTACAAGGGCAGACCTATTCTGGATGTTAAACAAGTAACAGACAAGATTAACGCATATAAACGTGTGGTCCGTACAGAACTTGAACTTATTAAATCAGCTGTAGAGCAATATGAGGAAGATATTAATCGCAAATGAGTCACACCTGTTTGACTTAATTAAACAGTTTGTGATTGCTGACCTACTCCCCTCAGAAGTTAAAATGTCTAGGTATGATTGCTACTCTTTAGAGCATAACGTAGATATAGAATTAAAGTGCCGTAAGAAACACTATGATGATCTACTTATTGAGAAGAAAAAGTATGATGCATTGATAGAAAGGTCTAACAAACACGGTACCAATCCGCTATATATAAACTCCACACCTATTGGCGTATGGGCGTTTAGACTACTAGACATAAAAGAGCCCACTTGGGAAGAGAGAGGTATGCCTAAAACCTCTGAATTTAGACAGCGTCATTTTATTACAAAAGTTGTAGGGTACTATAATATTTCATCAGGAAAGGACATTACCGACCTACTTATTTTGTAACTTGCACGCTCACTTTTTTAACTAAAACACCAAAGAGATGGCTCAAGATTTCAACCTAAGCGACGACTTCGCAGACTTCGTAGACGAACTAACAACATCAGAAAAGAATGATAACGCTTGTTCTATTGATAACCCAGACTGTGAAGGATGCGGTAGTTAAAGATTACTGAACAAAAACATCACAACTTAATTTAAAAGGGGGCTACGGTCCCCTTAATTTTACCCTAATTAAATGAAATTAACAGAGAGACACATTGGGGAGTTCTTCCCTAGAGATATGCGATTTACGCATTTCGTAGCAAAGAGATACGGATACAAGTTTAAAGATGATTTTGCTGTAGAGAAAGCAAATGCGTTGGCAATGGAGCGCGTTATACAGATGTATAACGAAGGTATGGAGTTTGATCACAAAGAACATCTGTACGGCTATGTTATGACAGCATTTAAGTTTTCTATACTTAACTCTTTTGATAAAAAAGCAGCAGACAAACTGGAATACTACAATGAGTCACAGCTAACCTATGGTGATGGTGATGAAGAGTATAACAAGTTTCTTAGCTCAGCAACTGTTGAAGCTGAAGAATACAATAACTCAGTAGACAAGATCATACAGATTATGAAGGCTACTATGAACCCCATAGAATTTAAAGTTTTTGAGCTTAAATACAATTATAATTACAGTATACCTATCATAGCTAGAGAAGTAGAGCTATCTTGCGCTAGGATCAACACTATAGAGAAAAGAATTAAAAGTAAGTTTAATAAAATAAAAGAAAAACTAGATGAAGACGGAAGAGAGAGTGAAAAAAAGCGTGCAGAGATCAGAAAGAACGAAGCTATCGAGAGATCTCATAAACAAGCTAATATTAGATTACGAATTGAAGCACGAAATAAACGTATTGAAGAGGACAAGAAAGAGAGAGTACGTCGTGCCGAGACATTGTCTTGGATTAATATTAACTCAAAAGTTCAATATGACCTTTAAGTATACTGGTGAGCTGTTAGGAGTAGATCACGCTACTATCATTCACGGCTGTAAGAATACTATAAACTTTATGTCTTTAGGTGATGTTGATTATACTAACGCTATGATGGATTGGAGATTAATCTTTGATGAAAACCATATAGATATATCTAATGAGCTTGATGCCAAGCAAAGAATCAAGGCTCGTATTGTTAATATCATTAGCGACGGTATATTAGATCAAGTAATTAAAGTGGAAGAGCGTGAACAGATACTAAACGAAGTGTTAATAAGTATGTGCTCCACACCTAACGAAACAAAAGAGATATCCTTATATTAGTATTGTATTAAATTACAATTCTCCACTCTCTCTGAAATGATTAGACCCCTCACGGGGTCTTTTCATTTTATAGCCACCCCCCTTTCTTATTTGTTAAACTGCTTCATTATTATCTTAAACAATAAGAATGCTAGCCCTATATATATAGCTAGGTTCTTTATCTTATCCCACAGTGATTCCTTTTCTACGTATACAATCTTATCGTAGGGAACCTCAATGATACTAATAATTGTATCAGAGTCGCATATGGCGTCTATGGTAATCGTGTCGTTCACCTTTATTATGCTTACTCTCAGCCTGTCCTTCACTAGTGTTATAGTG
>TARA_R110000796_G_scaffold238638_2_pt1 | contig 13997 bp, 6 predicted proteins | sample TARA_R110000796 | Tara Oceans TARA_R110000796 (sample SAMEA4397815) | marine metagenome | biome: Polar Biome; feature: [SRF] surface water layer (ENVO:00010504); material: water (ENVO:00002006), including particulate matter (ENVO:01000060) such as... | depth 5 m | reverse complement strand
TAGCTGCAGCTTGTTCAGTTGTTATACCTGTACCTGCTGGCCCTTGTGGTCCTGTATCACCCTTAATACCACTAGAGCCTGTAGCTACAAAGTTAATTTCAGAACTTTTAGCAGCGTCTCTTATGTTTAATTTGTCTACCGTAGTAACTACAATAGTAGGATTGTCTGTACCTATTACTAATTTTATATCTTCTGCCATGTCTTTATATGTCTACAAGATTTGTATTGTCTACATCTGTTATTGTAAATTTACTTTTAAATAAAGCAACTTTGTCTGTAAATATAACGTTAATATCAAATAAATAATCTTCATTTACAGGGTCATAACCTCTTGTTTGTTTTAGGTTTGTCAACCAATTAAAAAGAGTACCAGATGTTCTAAAAAAATTGTTTTTATCCGATATGTAATATTTTCCAACAACCGATGTACTTGTTTGTTTTATTGATAAAATTAAATTAGTATTTATCCTAGCATTATTACCTATCAAACATGTGTATATGTTTTTATCAAAAGACAAATTCTGAGAAAAAGGCAAAAAACCACCTATCGTATTTGCAAAACTATCTTTAAACTCTAGCGTGTATGTAAGCTTTGATTTGATTATTGATAGTTTTAACGCATAATCTGCTTGATAAGCTTTATGGTCAAAACCTGGTATATCACTTCTTTCTGGGTTATCTGCATTTAAAATAGCTATAGTTTCTCGAGCTTTATCTGCATCTGTCCCACTAAAACTATTGTATAAATTGTTTACCACTGAATCAGTTAACCTATAAAAACCTAGTAAATCATTACGCATAGCACCAATAGATGCATGTTCCGCCATTTGACTTATAGCTTTTTCTAAAGCTATTCTAGTAATAGCAATACGACCTAATAAATTAGATGTAATTTCTATAGGTATAAGTGGAAAGTTTATAGAGTCTTTTATCATGAGTTTCTAATTTTCATATTAATAGAGTCATGCGCAATAATTAAATAGCCTTTACCTTGAGTTATTATGTCTAATCCACCGTTTGGAAAAAATCTACCATTCGAAATATCAATTAAAGCTTCAACTTTTTCAATATTTCTGCCAAAAAAACGTTCAATATTTAATTCAGGCTTGTTTGATAATACAGGAAAATAACTTTCTCCTTGTGGTACAGTTAAATCAAACTCTTCTAATAAATCTCCCTGTATATCAAATGAAAAATTAACGTTTTTATTAAACGTAAGTGCATAAGCAGTTCCATTTACTATAGAAGTAAGATTTGATGTACCGAAGCTTGAGTTTTTATACCAAGTTTGACCTGCAAAATTTGACACAGACATTATGTGCGGTAAACCTCCAAACAATGACTCTGGTGTTGCTAGTAAGGGTGCTGATAACTTTGTTACATCTATATGTAATCCTATTAAGTTCGGCTCTCTTTTTCTTGTAACTATATTTATAGTTTGTTTTATAGAGTTGTCATCAGAAAATAAATCTCCAAAATCAATTGTATCTCTAGTATTTCTTATTAAAGTCCCATTAAAATGACGTAAAGACATTTGTGGTGCTGAAAAAAAACGTTTTCTAATAACTAATAAATTTACTGCAGAAGTAACTGAAGTTGTTAAAAAATTTCCATTACCAGAATTTAGTATATAATAACTTCGTGTGTCTATTAAACTACTAGACGCGTAAAAAACGTCATCATTATATACTCCTAAAGAATTTCTACTATTATAGATTTCTCCTAACTCATCTTTAGATGGTATATACCAATCATCATAACTATTATTATTGTAATCCAAGGCTTTGTACGCCATGTCTGTTGTATCATTAAATAAAGATATGCTTATTGTGTTGGCATTACCAGTATTTATGTTTGTAGACGTAGAATTATTTGTAATGTTATTGTTGTTATCTAATCTGTTTATTCCTAAATCTGGCCCTACTATTAAAGCATATTCGTCTGTAGAGTTGACATAAAATACTTGTCCTCCACCATAAAACATTCCAACTGTAGGTGTAATAGGCATATTAAAATAATTTGATAACGTTTGATATAGGTTTTCCTGCTATAGTTATAATGTTGTCGTAATTTACTTGGTTTAACGACACAATTTGTTTATCATCTACATTTCCAGACAAATTTAAAGCAAAATTTTCTTGCGGAGTATTGTTTATATTATAATCTATAATACATTGAGCTGTAAATCTACCTTGAAGCGTGTCGTATTTTGATAAATGTGGATTGAAAACAATAAAAAACGTTAAAAAATCATTACTGTTCATCTTGTATTCAAAATTTAGTTTATCATTTTTAGCAGTATTATTTAAAGAAACACTTGAATGACTTACTTCGTAACTTACTTGACTTAATTGCTGTGCATTAGAAAAATCTGTTTTTAAATCGTCTATTAAAATAACAACATTATTACTTACAGGTTCTTTGTTTATTAAATCGTTTTGCACAAAAACCTTTTTAACTATTACCACCCCACCAGTAACGTTTTTAATCGTTAAAGGTAGGGTGTAATATGTTTTTCCAAACTCATTGTATAGCGTTTGTACTTTAGCCATCAACTTAAACTGTCAGGTTAAAGTCTACAGAAGAATTAAATAAAACTTCGTCGCTATCGACATCAGTAACTTTTATTTGATTACTTGTAGTTACAGTAATTTTGATAAGTTTTCTCATCGTCCAATACCCTTGGTCCTTATATTTTCTTTCAACAATGTCACCATCTTTTGAATACCTCTGTAAAGCACCTACATCTCTTACGTATAGAACTTCTAAGCACTTGTAATAATCACCTGCTACAGAGGAGTTAGATGTTTGTGTGAAACTAACTATTAATTCGTTATTATCATTACCACTTTTGTTAAAACTATTAACAGGAAAAGATTCAGTATAAGCACCTTGAAATTTATTAAGTGGTCTTAACATATTAGTCGCGGCGCCACCTACTGATACTATACTTGTACTGCTTGGCTTAAATTCAAGAGGTAATGCAATTTGTGTAAAAGTGCTTATAGGGTTGGTTGCATTATCTTTTAATGTAGCAGCAAAAACAATGTTGTGTCCTAATGTCCAAGTAGGAGTATTAGAGCCATGTGGCTTTAACATAAAAGCATTTTCAGGTAAATAAACAGGGTCTTCTAATTTTGCAGAAAAGAAAAATACATCCTCCTCTCCTAAGTTAGTTAAATGAAACTTCATACTGTGTGAATAAACTCCATTTACTGGCAACTGAATCGTATGGTAATACATACCTACTTGGTTTCCTAAATAACAATCAGTATTTCTATCATTATTGAAATATCTTTCACTCGATATTTCTGCACCATTAAAAGTTATACCTTTTTCTTTTGGTGAAAAGTTAACTACAGTAATTCCTTGTGTTAGTTCTGAAGTAGGTTCTGTTGTAACTGTTGCTAACGAATACTGTGGTACATCTGCTTCATCAAACAGAGCTTCAAAAGCAGTTTCTTCTGAAGCAAGTATTGTATTTTCAACAATTACAGAGTCTTGTGCTTTTAGTTGACCCGCTTGAATTTTTGGTATTTGATATGATAAGTCAGAACCATAAGTCTTGTGTACTCGAATTCTTTGTTCTGTAGAAGGTAAGGCACTATTATATGTATAACTTGTTCTATGAAAATCAACTCTTTGTGTTGGTTTACCTATTGTTACAGTAATTCCTTGATTATCTGTAGCTGCAATACTAACAGATGGTGTACTTCCAGCTTGACCGTCAGCACCTTCTTGAACTAATTTTATAATAGTTGCGTTAGAAGCATGTGGAACTACTTCCCCAATAAAGTTTCTACCTTCGAAATATCCATCTAAATCAAAAACTTCCATTCCTACAACATACGAAGCTAAATCAACATCAGCAGCAACTCTATGTGTTAATAAATCTGAGTTTGCAGTTATTAACACAACTCTAGATGTTTGTCTAAACACACGACTTCCTGATGACCAATCAAAAGGACCATCTAATATACTAGAATTTGTAGCTGTTTTTAAACTAGGAATACCATAGAACTCTAATCTTGGAACCATTTGCACGCCTGCATTAGCTGTATCATGCGTTAAATTAATAAGTGGGCGCACTTCATTGTATTGTGTTTTTAAAGAGTATTGATTTGATAAATGAAACCACGGAACTCTTTCAGTGCCATAAGCATCAGCTCCTGGCTGCCAACTAGCGTATGGCGCATGAAAGTCTATTGTGCTTTCTTTTGTTCCAAGAACTGTTTGGTTTTCATAAAAACCTGCTGCTGTTCTTTCTTTTGCTGTTGCACTTGCTGAATACGTAGGAGTTGGTATATCAGATATTACAGTATAATGTTTTCTTCCATCGGCTACTGATGGTACAACAGTCGTTGCTAAATTAGCTGCCGCTCTTCCTGCTACAGCAGTTTCGCTAGTTGCTGCTTTAATTTGTGTTACAGCAGCTGCGGTTTGTACATAACTAGTTTCATCAGGCCTTAAAGCAGCTGGTAATAAACCGTTATGGTTTAGTACATCTTCAGTACTTAAAGTATTAATAGAAACGTTATGTGATGTTAATCCATCACTAAAACTAAGAAACGTCCACGCGTATAAAGGGTGTCGTTGAACACAAGTAATAGAATTAGACAAGCCTTCAAACTGTGTTACTACATCAGTAACATGAACGAAATCTGCAGGAGTAGTTATACTTTCAGCATTTGAAATATTTACTACAGCACCACTTTTGTTTGCAAAATCAGAATGATAAGAAAACAAAGGATAAATCATAGAGCTTTCACTAAAATCTATTGTGTTTATAATTACGTCATCTACTTTTATATTTATTTGATGTTGATGTGTAACTTTTATAGCATCTTCAAGAAAATTAGTATATAATCCCTTAATTTTTTCAGGACCAATCGAACTTACTACACCCTGTGCATTTTCAGCAGTGTAAACTATTCCAGTTTGTGAATAGTTGTCAGTCGTTTTAATTACATGACTAAAAGAATCACCTGCTGCTATGTCACTTTCTTGGAAATCTACACTTGGTGTAAATAAATTGCTAGCAGTAAAACTAGCTTTAAAAGGTTGTTTTACAAACGAATTATCATAAAGTTTAATTGTTGAAAGAAATGTTTCACTATATCCTGCAATTAAATCTTGGTCGCGATTTTGAAAAGCAGTATATATTTGGTTAGTAACATTATCGAGAACTGCCTGTGTATATTGTGTACCATCTGGGAAAAAAGGCAGTGTAGTATTATCAGCTGTAAGACCACCACCAGCACTAATAGTATTAACGTCAAACCTCCATGAATTACCTGTCACCGAGTTTGTCGGAATAAAATTCATTGACCTTTTTCTAGTTACTGTGCTATCACCATGTGCAACAGTTACACTATTATATTGAGCAACTGGTTCAAAAACATTTATACTACCAGCGTTAAGATTAATTGAGTAGTCAATTTGACTACTTTGACCTTCAACTTGTGCGTTGTGTTTTATTTCTAAAATATGCTGTCTTGTAACGTCAAATGCTTGTAAAGCAGAAGCTCTAATTACAATTGCTGCATAATGTCCTGTTGGAATATCGTTCTGTATAATATATGCATGATTATATAGTGGCAATATTGTATGACCTTTTTCTATAATGTCATCATAGTCTGGATATGAGTTTACAGGTTTCATCTCACCTGCACCATTGATAACAACATAAGATGCAGCACCATCCGCTTCTAAAGTTGTAGCAGATGGAATATTGTAATTACCATTTCCAGTGGTTGCCCAGTTTTTAGTATATCTATTTTCTACAGAATAATTTTCTTTTACAGTACCTATAAATGGATTTTCTAGTACCCAAGTAGTTTCACCGCCGACTAATTGTTTTTCTAATGGAGAAATAGTAAAAAGTCTAGACTGATATGCAGAATTTCGTTGTTTCGTAAAATCATTCCCTGTCTCACTTAATAAACTATCTGAATTAATTGAGCCTTCTGCTTCTGAAGAAATAGTAGAAATTTTAGATATATTTACATTTGTTCCTGCGTCTCCTGTACTTTGAATAGTCAAAACACAGTATTGTTCTGTTTTTTGTGTTTCAGAGTTGGTTAATGTAACTACGTTAATATCGCTATTTGAAAACGTGTTTAGATTCAAAGCTGTATTAGTGTTACCTGTAATTTTTGGATAAAATGCCATGTTTTATTTTTTTTAGATTATGCTATTGTAAATACTGTACTATCTGGTTCAAACCAAATAAGTAATTTGTTATTAATATTAGGAAAGCAAAACCCTATAGATTTCACCCAGTTATTTGAAGTTTGTGGCGGTGTCAAAGAAATTTTATTACCGTTCATGTAAAGAGTGTCTCCTGCTTGCCAAGATTGCAAACCTTCATCTAGATTTTCATACTCTACATATCCTTTATGCATCAACGTAACAATACTATTAGCGTAACTAATAAAAATAAAAATGTTTTTAGTACTATTATTAGCTGTGTTAGTATCTGCTTTAGATAATGATGTGTTTTCATAACTACCACCTACTCCTTGTGTAGTAGAGTGAAAAACGCACGCATCACCTTTTCGTAATGATGCATCTAAACTTGTAAATGAATCAAAATCATATTTAATTTCTATTAAACTTTCTGTTGCTCCATTAGGTAATGACCCTAACCCTACACCAGCTGAGTTAATAGCAATAGTTTGCATTTGCTCTATTGGATTAATTATTACTGTCATTGTTTAGTTACGTCATTTGTTATTGTAAAAGTTCCATACATCCAAGTTGTGTATGAAGCGCCTGAATCTGAATCAGCTGCTGTGTATACTGTTTTGTTTCTTGTTTGAAAATCATATTCGTACACACCAGCAGGTAAATTCATGTACTCAGAAGGTATATTAATTTGAATAGTGTCTCCTGCATTTCCTGCGCTTGACTTAAACCATATACCAGCATGACTTGCTACAGAACTACCTAGTGTAGGACTAAATCCGCTTTGTTGAGTTTTATCGCCTGACCAATGACCTGTTCTTGCTAAAGTAGGAACTACGTTATTTATCAGTTTATCTTTCCACCAATATGAATATACGTTTAAAGCTTCGAATTCTGTTCCTGCTTTTTTTATAGTCATTTTTCCTTGATAGAACGTAATTTGACCGTGTGTCGAATTAGCACCTGAACCTTGTGAACCACGTAAATCATATGGCAAACCATTTTCATTTTCAACACTTAACTTAGCCAAAAAAGAATCACCTTTTCTTGCGGTTATGTTAAGCTCTACAGCTATGTCGCTATTTAGTTCTAATGCCATTGTATAATTTTATCTAACAAATATACTATTTTTTATTTTCTTTTCTTTTCCGTCTTTTACGTTGCGCTATCCTTCTTTTTTCTCCACGTTTAGGTGGCGCACCCCATATAGTTTGCTTTAAAGAAAACTCAGTTCCTGGTATAGATGCGTTAGGTGTAAGTGCAGCAGCAAATCTTCTGTATTTTTTATCACCTGCTCTACCATATTTACTATCTCTTTTGTAAGTACTGCCTGGTACATTAAGCATTCCTTGAACACCATAAGTAACAGCTTGTACTAAATTAGAAAATACAGCAAACGATGGCATAACAATCATTTTACCTAGTTTATCAAAGTTAGTTAATAATAACATGTCTTTTAATAGTTTTTCTATAAACTCGTTATCATCTGCTGCAGCCAATAAAGAAGCCACTATTATAATACCATATGAACCTCTATGTAATCTTTGTAAAGCTTCGGTCTGAGCTCTAGTTAGACCACTTTGTACGTATGTTGGATTGTTTTTATAAGACAACAAATTAGGGTTGAATGCAAACTTCATGTACTGTAATGGGTTTATGTACTGAGCTAAATTTACCTTGTCGTTCTTTTTTGCAAAAGACGATAATGTTCCTGAGTAAATTTGACCATAGTCATCCATCCAATCAGAATATCCTGCTTTACCAAATTTTTCTGTTACGAATGTAGGAAACCATCTTTTGAACTGTGTAACAGCTGAGCCTAACATAAACGTTTGTAGATACCTTTGGTCTAAAGGTGAATAACCTCTACCTTGCATGTTTTGTACACGACGTTGTATTTTAGCTACCTCATCTATAGTAAGCACATTTTCTTTATCAACAATAATTAAATTACCAGACTCATCTAAGTCATAAGACTTCCATTGTTCGTCTGTTAGTTCACCTATAAATTGAACTTCTTGTATAAAACGTTCAGCTCTTACCATAGGGTAAAATAAAATTTTATCTAAGTATGTATCATATTTAGCACCTTCAAGTTGTTCTTCTGGTCTATATGTTAAAATACCAAACTCTTCAAGCAACAGTTTTGTTTTTCTAGAATCTTTTTTACTCCACATAGTACCTTCCCTAGCTAAACCAAATGAACGCATATGAGCTCTAGTAAAGTTTACTGTACCTTGAGATTTCCATGCATTGTATTTACCTATAGCAATATTAAACATTGCTGCAGTAGTGTTTATACCTAAACCAATACGCATAGTTGTATTAACAAGTTTAGAAACTATAAATCGCTCTGCTTCCAAACCTGTAAGAGTTTCTTTTGGTCGACCTTCTATAAAAGACTCTAGCATTACTTTTTGTAAGTACTTTATAGAATTATCTCTATTACCACCTTCATTAGAAAGAAATTGTTGTGCAGAGCTTATTAAAAATTTATATTGGTCAAAACCTTGGAAATTTGGTAAAGTATATTTTGGATTGTCTACCTTGTTTTGTTTTTCAATTTCCATCATTCTTTTAGAGCTAAAAGAACTAGTAACTACTGAGCTTTGTAGTCTTTTTAAACTTTCGACATCACCTGTAGGTTTTGTATATATTAATCTGTTGTAGCCTTTAGCACCTTGGTATTCTGTTCCGTGTTGGAATACCATTGTTTTAACATAATTAAAAACTGCATATTGCAAATTACCACTTGCTAAATAAGCAGCTCTATGTGAACGCTCACTAAAATATCTGTTAAACGTTCTATTTTCTGTTGTAGCTACTTCATTAGAACCGTTTTCAACTTTAATTTCATTTCCTAAAGCATCAATACCATTAGTTAAATAGTTGTTTGCTAATGTTTTAAGGTTAGATAAAGTTTTTATTCTATTGATTTGTGAAAATTTGTTTAAATCTATAGTATCTGCGTAGTCAGGATTTTCTTTTATAAACTGTGCAGCCTCTTCTTTTGTTGTGCTATACATAGCCTCAAACTCACCAAACGTTTTCTTTTCTATTTTACCATTTAGAATATTAAGACCTTCTACTGTAACGCTTTTAATGTCTGCGTTTCTTCCAAACATTTTATAATACACACCATAAATACCTCTACGTCTATAGACTTCAAGCGTACTAGCATCAGCAACAGGAGCATACAGCTCTCTTTTTTGTATAAGACCTTTAAAGTCTGCTAACTCTCCATAAAACTTTATGTATCTAGAAATTACTTTAGCGTAGTTTAACTCAGCTTCTGAAAGCTCTACACCCATAGTTTTAGAGTTCTTAATATCATTCTTTTTTGTAAAGACTTGATTGTTTAATTGATGTATAGTTTCATGTTTAACTATTTTTTTTCTAGTTTTTTTATCTTTATATACAACAACTCTAGACTTTCTAACAAGTAAATTTTCAAATAACTTATCGTTTATTGATTCTTGTGATTTTAAAGACTTTATAATTGGTATTCTAGATACAAGTTTAGTAAGACCTGCTAGTAAAAATTTATCTTTATACAACATGTTGTAAGCTTCATTAAGCTCGTCTGTTGCTCTTTTTAAATCTTTATGCATTAAAGTGTTACCACGCTCTAACTGTCTTCTAGTCGAAGCTAAAGTAGGATGGAATTGACCAAAATCACCTGGACTTAAAAATAGCTGTCCAATAGTTATATCTTTGTGCTGTTCATCATCTGTTACTTTATTAAGAAGTGTTGCTGCTTGTTCTGATTTACCCCAAAACACTTGTTGTTCGTGTGTCAAAGCTTGACCATATTGGAACTGCAACTCTCTAGATATGTTTTGTATAGCTAGTGGGTGTAATTTCTGTATTTCATTATAATACTCTGTTAACACACCAGGTAGTTCTTTAATGTATTTTTGGTCTATTGCTTTACGTTCTTCTTCTTTTAACTGAGAAAGCTCTTCATCAGCACGTTGAATTTTGTTATCTCTATTTATTCGACTTCTAACATCTTGTACAATAAGTTTGTCTTGATTGTATTTAGCATAGTCAGCTTCAAACTTATTAAAACCTTTAGGGTCTTTTGTTTTCAAATCATCAAGACTGTAATTCCATTTTGTGTAACCTCTTGTAGAAGCAAAATCTGCTTCCGAGAAGTTTGAGTCTTGACCAAACATAAAACTACCTGCGTCTTCAGAGTAAAGATAAAATGTACCTTCATCTTTTAAGTTTTGGTAATTTTCTTGTATAGCACCTGAGTAAGTTAAAATTGAACCTAATTCATTCATAGAGTAATCACCGTAAAAGAACGTGCTGTTATACCCTTTAAAATTACCATCTTCATATTTAGCTAAATCTACAGCAAATACGTTTTTACCAGACGTACTTTCTTTACCAAGTTTGTTAATTTCACTTTTAGATGCCTTTCTTACGTATGGCTCTACAGTTGTAATTTCATTTTCTACCGAAAGCATTCCAACACTAGAAGTGTTTTCATAAGACTCACTAGTAAAGTTTCTTCTTGGACTTGTTAAAACACCTTTAGAGTTTTCTAAAGTTACGTTGTAAGAATGAAAAGCATCTTGCAATCCTTTTGTATCGTAAGAGTTTATAAGCTCTAAAAGTCTATACGTAGAAGCTGCTGGGTCTGATAATACATCGTATCCTATTTTTTTAGAAAGAGTTTGGTCTACATTTAATTTATCACCTAACAAATCATTAGCGTGCAATAATTCGTTTTGTATCGTATTTTCATTTCTTTTATCGTATACAAACTTAGAGGTTCTCTTAACTTCATTTCTTACACTTGAAGGTAAGAATGGTAGTAATGATTTGTTTTTACCAGAACCTAATTTGTTATTAAAGAATTCATATGAAATAAAATAGTTTTGCAATTCTACATCTAACTCTAAAAAAGCTTTTCTTAATTTGTTTAGAATAGGTTCAGAAGATATTGAATCGTAATAACTTTTTTGTACAGATACGCTATTTAAATAAAACGATTCTGAAACAGAGCCTTTTCTTCTAATAACTTTTCTATCGTTTTTAAAGTCTAATATTTTAATAAAAGCATTACCTCTATTTCTTTTATATAACTCGTAAGCTTTTTTGTTTATTAGTTTTATTTTTTCTTCTTCAGCTTTTATTGTGTTACCATGTTTCCGTTCAATGTTATCTAATTGGAATTTTTTAGCTGGTCCATATTGATACATAAGGTCGGTAAAATTTAAACCACCCTTACCGTCTGATATAAATTTTTCAGGGTTCATATACACAGCCATTTTATTGTAATGCAAGGCGTTGTATAAAAGTTGAACGTTTTTAGATTTAGACAAGTCTAGTGTTTTGCTCATTTGAGTGTACACAAAATCTACTTCTTGTTCTGAAAAAATATCTTCTTGTTTTAGCTTTTCTGTAAAGTCTAAAAATATATCGTACTGAGAAGATAGGTATGAGTTTGTTTTAAACATACGAGCCATATCTTTTTGTCTAGACATAGCTGCTTCAAATTCTTTGTTTAAAACTACAGCTTCAAAATAAGAGGTAGGAGTTTTAGAATCTAAAGATGACATCTGTTGAAACAACCTCATGTCTTTACCAAATCTATCTAACGCTATAATAAATGAATTAAAAGCTTCTGGGTTTTCTTGGAAACCTTCTTTTAAATCTATAGTGTAAGCATCTGTGACATCAGCAACTCCATAATTAACTTCACTTCCTGATGCTGCTATTAATGCTTCTTTTTTTGTATAATCGTTTTTACCTACTAACTCTATGTATTTAACATACGTAGGGTCAAACATTACATCTAAGGCAGTTTCTAAAGATAGCCCCATACGTAACATAAATGCAAAATGATTTGCACTTTCTTCCTGCATACGGAATCTTGCTCTATTACCGTATTTACCATCATCTATTATAAAGTTTAGGAATTGCGCATACGACAACCAAACTTGTTCATTGTTTGTATTTACGTTTTCTATAAAACCTAAACGCTCTAACTTGTTTACATAATTACCATTACTATCTTTAACAGTATTTAGAAACGCCATGTTTATAGGCTCTCCTTGTTTGTTATCTGAATAGTATATTTTAGTTTTAGCATTAGGATTACGTGTTGCGTTTATACCAGAAGCAAAGTAATTAAAAGCTCTGTTTAAAGATGCTACAATACCTAACATTACATTATTACCAATAAACCTTTCTTGTATAGACTCTTCGTCTAAAAAGCTTAAGTCGTCTAATTCTCTATCAAACTCTTGTAATGCTTTTGCATCATCAGATAGAATAGTACGTATATGGTTAAGACCTTTATCTGTAATAGTAGAATCAAAATCTACCTCTTGCATAATAAGAGGAAGTATCTCTTCTTGTTGGTAAAGATTTACTATGTAATCTAAAAATTCATTTTTATAAAGCTCAGATTGTTTTAGGTCTTTACCTTTATTTTTAACAGCTAAATGTAATTGGTCACCATCTTTATCAGAACCCATAAGGGTTGCATGTCTAGAAGGAATAATTACAGCATTACCTGCTCTACTACCTAATACATGTTTAACCTTATATACAATACCATCACCTATTTTAGAATCTGGTATACGTGCTGCAAAGATAAAATCTCCTACTTTTACATCATGTACTTTAGCTAAGTTAGCAGGTATAACTATCTCTGCAACTTCTACCTTACCATTCTCTACTCTATAAGACTTTAAACCCTCATCTTCTATTAAGTTTTCAGAACCTATCTTATAGTTAAAAGCTATATCTGCCATCTCTGTAGATAGAGTACCAGACATTCTAATTTGCATTACTTTCTTTTTAAAGGTAGATGCAATAGCATTATTAAACAATTGCTTGTTTCCTATAAAATGCGCCCCAAACTCTTCAATGCTTAAGTTATCTAAATACGTATAAAACTCTTTTGACTTTTCATCGTATAGTGTTTCTAACGGCTTACCTTCCATGCTTTCTTGATACTGAGCTATAAGCACCTTACCAAGTATAGAGTTAAGTTCTTCTGCTACAGCAGTACCAGACATATCATTTAAGCCTGCGAACGTCTTAACAGTATTAAGAGTAGCGTAATTAGCTATCCATTGTTTAGATAATATAGAGTCTCTATTGTTATTATCTAGTTTGTTTTGTATACCAAAAAACTCTCCGTCAAAACCATACATTACCTGTCCGTCTTTTTCAAACTGATACAGTCTATTCTGTTTCATCTTGAACTCAAAACTAGCATTTAATCCTGGTCTTTGTAACTGCGTGTTTTCACTATCAACAATGTCTTTAACCTGCTCCATTGTATACGAAGCCTTGTCCATTTGTGACTGTAACAAACCACCTTTGATAGCACTAGTAAAATATATAACAGGTATTGTATTTGTACCTCTTAAATCTTCTGAACGCTTCTTTATAAGTTTTTGTAACAACTCTATGTTTGCTCTAGACTCTTTAGGTGCATTCTTAATAAACTCTGGTGTTATTAAGTGTGTATGACTCTTAAGATATATAGGTAGTCTATGATGTGATTTAACATTTTTACCACCCTCGAAATCTCCCATCTGTTTTGCAAAAGATGTGTTATCTAGGTTCTGTCCGTAGTATAAACTTTTAAGGTTTTTACCTATATCTTCAAACTCTCCATATTGTGTATTAAGCATTTCTGCATGCCCTGGTAACATATACGATGATGAATCTGCTACTTGTAATCCATTTGGTGTTGGGTCTGTAATGAATATAGGCTCTATACGCTTACCATGTGCACTTATTAGTGGTGATGATATACCTTTAACACGTTTTGGCAAATC
>TARA_R110000796_G_scaffold96178_1_pt1 | contig 14025 bp, 21 predicted proteins | sample TARA_R110000796 | Tara Oceans TARA_R110000796 (sample SAMEA4397815) | marine metagenome | biome: Polar Biome; feature: [SRF] surface water layer (ENVO:00010504); material: water (ENVO:00002006), including particulate matter (ENVO:01000060) such as... | depth 5 m | reverse complement strand
GTCCAACGACGGATCAAACCCCGTCACCGTTCCATTAAAAACCGCCTTTAGTAGTGCGGCGATTTGAGCGTCAGAAAAATCCATTTAATAGTTGATTTTCGGTTCGTTGAATTCGATCGTTGTTTCCTTATGCGTGATTTTTATGATCATTTTTTCGGTTTTGCTTGTTCGTATAGTTTAGCGGTTGCGATCAACACCCGTTGGGAGTTCGACAACCCGTTCGTCGGATCAGGCGTTCCCGCGGATGTTTTGACGCCCGTGATTTCAATTCCAAATTGATCGTTTATCCAATCGGGATCGACTTCGAAAAACGGCGCGACCGCTTTGAACGCTTCGCGTTTTTCAGTCAACGAAAGTTTTTCAGTATAATCGAAAGCGAATTCAAGACCGTCGGGGACGATGCCGTGTAAAACCATCAACGGAATCAACTGATTGTTCACCACGTTAGCGACGAACCGTTTGTCGGCGGACGTGTACGTGTTGAACGTTCGTTCGTGCGCTTCTACTGATCCGACGAATGATTTTTCATCCGTTGTTCCCGTTTGACCGACAAACAGTTTCGACAACTCTGAATTCACCGTGTTAGCCATTTCTTTAAATACATTAAACGCGTCGCGATTATTAGATTCTATCAATTCCAACTGATCATTCAGATCGAAAGTCCCCCACGCCATCGACCCCATGTTTTCCAACATGTCATTCATGTTTTCGCGCTTGACGTTGTTCTGAACATCCGTTCGTCCCACTCTTATCGGTGAACCGAACACGTCGGCATATTCCGACCACGCGGATAAAACGTCCTTTTTATAGATCAGGAACGGGATCGCGTTGTTCATGATCCCCAAATCGAACGGATCACCCACACCAATACACCAATCAGAAAACGGGGGGTCGACGAATGATTTCATTTCCTTTGAACCTAATTTCAGCCGAACCGACTTAAATTCGGGGACTACATATTGACGCGGCACAAGTTCGACCGACTTGAATTTGTCGTTGATGATTTCGTCGAACTGTATCAACGAAAAACCATAAAACCGCGCGTCAATTGTTAGTTCCAAGAACTTAACAAACCATTCGGAATTCAGTTTCATCGACTGATCGTCATCGGTTTCGCCTGACCCTTTATTTCGTAGGAAATACGGCGTCGACAAAACGGCGTTCGTTCGCGTCGTCATTAGCGATTTTAAATGTGGGTCGCGGTCGACTTCTTTCATCAAACGAACCAATTCAGTCCGATCGGGATTTTTTATCGATTCCGCCATTGACACCGCCCCGACCCACTTTTTAATATTCGCCCGTGATCGTGTTAATTGGGTTTGAACTACTGTGTTGTAAACCGCGCCCGATTCAGGGCGTTTTTTGTCAACGTTGTCAACTTTCGGGGCGTTTCCGCCAAACTCTATTCCTAGAAATTTCATTTTTTAATATTGTTTTGATTCACGTTCATTTGATCCCCATTCGATCGACGCGGGCGGAACGTCGGATTCCTGATCCCACGGGACAGAAATCGTGTATTTCGCGGCGTGTTTAAGGAACGAAATAACGTCATCGCGGCGCGTCATTCGGTGTTCGGGGATTTGTTTCGGGGCGATTCTTGAATGTATTCGATACAATATCAAATCGACCATAAATTCAACGATCAACGGATCGCGCGGGTCGTTTGTTAGTTCCCATTCAGTCGCGGCGGGGGGCGTAGATCCTGACACCGAACCCGTCGAAATGTAAAACGTTTTATCAGTTTCGTAATAGACAAGCGTTCCCGCTGAATAAGACGCCGAAACATTCCAATCGGCAACCAAACCGAATAAGATCGAAACGTCATATTTGCCAATCAGATAGGATTTTATTTCGGTGATTGAAGCTAATTCCGCCCCGTTCATGATCGTCGCGTCGTCCGCCGTGATCGATGACAAATGTTCGTCGCGGATCGATCGTTCGATGTCGCGGGATTTAATAAATATCATTGAAAAGTATTTTTTACAAAGGTAGGGTTTCGATTAATACGATTTCCCGCGGGAAACGGATCGGCGTTCGATTGTTCTGTTTGTAGATTCAACCGTTCCGTGAATAAAATCACGAAACACGGATTCAAATAACGTCGTGAAAAGGTATTCACACGCGTCGGTTGCGTGTCCATACTGCTCGAACGAAACGCCCGTTTGTTTGTTAGTGATCCGCTTTTTTGACTTCTTACCATCCGCCGCCATTTTGCACAACTGAAAATCGTCAATCGTCACAACACACTTGTCAGCGAATCGGATTCGAAACACGGACGGGTCGTCGTTGTCAAATATCGAATTGATCCATTGACCCCGATTGATAATGTTCGGCGCGGATGACTGAACGCGATTGATCGGATTCAGGGTTCGAAGTTCGTCGAATATGATCGTAAAATCGTTTCGACCTGATTCGGATCGGGTGTCGCGTGACGCCCCCGACGGGTCGCCGTAAATATGAACGCCGCCGTTGTGGTTTTCGTACAAGAACCGAACCCGTTTCGCGGCGGACGGAGTGTTGTTTAACGGGTGTTCCAAACAAATTTCATCGATACACCAAAGGGTCGTTGACACGATCGCGTCGTCCGCGTCGCGGGTGTGGTGAATTTGCCACACGCAAACCGTGACATGTGGGACGACATTGAAATCGAAAGTCACGTGTAAAGGGGCGGCGGGATCGTATTCGGGCGGATCGCCGACATGAACGCCGCCGTTGAATTGTGAATAAAATTCCAACCCCGTGATCGCTTCGCCCCACGCGCCCAAAACGTAAATTTGAAACAACCGCGCGTTCGATTTGAATCGGGTCATTAATACTTTTTTGTATTGATCGTCAATGAATACATTATCGCGGAACGTTGATTGATGCGTGAACACGTCGTCGGACGGGGTGTCGAAAAATTTCGGTTTGATCCAATGCCTTTTCGATACGGGATTGAACGTCCCGATCATTTGTTTATAGTAAGGCGTGAAACCTCTTAACCTCAAATCTAATTGGTCGACATCTTGTTCGTCGAATTCTGTTATTTCTTCGCACCAGATCGCTGTTATTCCGACGATTGATTTTATTTTTTCAGGATCATCGATCCCGCTGAACACGAATTCCGATCCCGTGGTCAAATGCTTAATCGATCGCCGTGTTTCGTTCACTTTGATGAACGGCGAATGTCCACAATCTGAAATCACGTTCAATATAAGATCCCACACCGATAATCGAATATCGACGCCGTGTTTCCTACAAACTAGAATTCTGTGACCTTCTTCAGATAAAAACCGCCCTACTAATTTTTGAGCCGTGACGACCGATTTTCCTGAACCCGCCCCACCTTTCAACATCAAATACCTATGTTCTGAAGTGAACACCGATTCGAACGTCGGGTTGTATTCCAATTGAAATTCATCAATCATTTTGAAGGGGGTGTTTTAGACGCGGGAATGAAAACCACCGACGGCGGTTGTAATTTAACGACCGCGGCGTCGTCGGGGGCGGTGATTGGTTTCGCGAACGCGGGATCAACGCGGGACAAATAAAATTCGATAAGGCGTTCCGATCCGTTGTTGATCCCTTTCATCATCTTCGTCCGAACGAAGTCGATTTGTTCGTGTTTGACGTCGTTCATTAGTTCGTTGAAATCGTCGTCTTTATCCCTCCAGTCTTTCAACGTACAACGGTTGATCCCTAATTCATTCAACGCGGGTTGATGTATTCCGCCCGAAAGTTTCAAAAGGCGGATGAACTCCATTTGACGAACCCGCGTCCGCGTTTGTGCTTTCAATGTTTTCGCCCCTGATCGTTTTTTGTGGCGTCCACAAGTACAACCGACCGCGCAACGTTTCGCGCCGTTTGGTTTCTTGTTAGCGTCCGCGCCCGTGTCGGATGGATGGTTTTGTTTGTTCATTTGTCAAAAGTACGGCAATACAATAAAAGTTCACCACCCCGAACCAAACGACCCACCGTCGCGATCCGTTAAATTGTCCGCTTTTCCCTTTCTTTGACCCAAAACATCCGCGGCGTCGTCATACACCACCCGACGCCCGTTCGTCTTAAATAGACCCTTTAAACGATTAATCTGACCTAACGAATCGCAAATGATCGTGAATTTGTATTGTTTCGGGGGCGGTTCTTGTTCATTTCGTTCCATGTCGCGGAATTTAGGTCAAAAAAAAACACCCAACGATCGCGGGTGTTTTTTTGTTAAAACTTGAATTGATAATCAGTTATTATTTTTTTATTGCAATGAATTTGGTGACGATTTTATCCGTTCCGATGACTGTCAATTCAAACGTTTCGACGTCAAAATCCGAATCCGATGTTGTTTCAATTTCGTCCCACATTGTTCGTTCCATAAACGAAACGATTATTTCGGGGGTCGGTTCAAAAAATGTAATTCCTCCGCTAAAAGTGCCATTAATTACCAACGAATTAAAATCAGGTAATTCGGACGCCCTACCATATCCGCTTAACATAAGGCTTAAATCCGAAGTTGAAACCACGTCATCGGAATCCAGATCGAACGTGTTTTGACCTTCGAAACCAAAGTCCGAAACAAATTTCAGGAGTACGCCCACATTTTCACAATAGACCGCCGTGTCACCGTCGGCGGTGGCGGTTTTGATCACCGAATAATCGGTTTGGTTTATTTCGTTAGACAATGTATTTTGTGAAAACATGACGGTCGTGACGATCATCATCATGATCAGGGTGAAAAAATTTTTCATTTTTTTGTTTTTTATAAATTAATGAATCGCAAATGTATGATCTTTTTTTGAACCCTTTTTTTTCTTTAAAAACGTGATCAGTAATTCTTAACAAATGCGAATTCATATTCGAATAATTTTATCGGGGTGTTTCTTTCACCCATAACCCAAACCCCACCGCCGACGACGGCGTTTTGATTCGGTGTCGCGATCACTAAATGTTTGGTTTGCGGTTTCGTTTGGCTATAAGAATACAACCCGACCACGTGTCCGATCGAACTGATCACAAAAACAGTTCTTCCGACGTGTTCATTGATCCCGCTTTCTTTTTTCTTTCTAGGCATAATCTTTTCTTTGTTATAGTTTGATGCTATATCCTACGCGTTTACATACCACCCCCCTTTCGTTTGACGAAATAGGGTGTTTCGCTTAACGAAATAGGGTGTCAACCGTTTCGGGCGTCCATTTCATTAATTAGATCGCGCATTTTTTCAAGTTTATGAACATACGCGCCGAACTGTTTTGATGAAGGTTTCGCGGCGTTTACGATCTTAATGAACCCGATGATCGTGAACACGGGATCGTTGAATTTTTCGCACCCTTTGAGCGTGAACGGTTGGATCGGATCTTTGATTCGGTTTTCATGCCATTTACAAATATTTAATGCGGATTTAATAACAACGGGGTCGACTGATTGTCCCGCGTCGGGTGATTTCCATTGATCGCGAAATGATTTGATCGGTTTGACTGTCATCATGAATTTTTGTCCGTCCGATGAAAAACGAACCCGACATCCGACGGGTTGTGACGCGATCCATTTCCTGATCGCCTGAATAAAACGAACCCGATTTTCAGGGACACAAACCCGATCGATTCGAACGACCGCGCCGTCGGGCATTTTTCCCAACATTCGGGAAACCTTCGCGAAATATTTGTCGCTGATCATTGTCGTGAAATGTTTGTTTCGTTCAATAATTCGTCGATTTTCGCGTTGATCGATTTCGGGTTGTTGATGTCAACGACTGGATCGGTTGTTTTAAATTCAGTAAAATCGGGGACAGAAACACACGCGTCGATCTGAACAGTTTTTCGTTGCCTTCGTGTTGTCGTAGAACCGACCAACATCACCAAATCATCAACGAATCCGAATGATTTCAAAATCGCGCGGATCATTTTTTCGTTCTGTTCTTGTGCCTGAACATGGTTTTCACAAATGTCTAAAATTTCGATTATTGTCGGGGCGTTTTGCGACGTGAAACACAAAGACAAAACCCGATCCGTTTCAGTTGTTTTGATGTCTAGCCGTTTTATTTCAACCGAACCAACGTCCCCGAAAAAAATTACTTCTTTTTTTTGCTCTTTCATTACTTCAGTATTTTAGAGGTTATAAAAAACAAAATCGCGGTTTTTTCCCGCGTCGACATTCCGCGACACGCTTTCGCTAATTCTGTGATTATTTTTGAAATGTGTTTCGGATGCTCTTTTTTTCCCTCGATCGCCACGGCGTCCAATTGAATGCGGGCGCGACATTTCGCCGACCATTCTGAAATCTGATCATCGTATTGTTTTTGCGTTGCCGCTTGAATTTCCTTTTCGGCGTACTGAAAACCCGAAAACGAAACGCCTGATTCGGATTCACAAGTGACCACCGCGCCGATGGGGATCATTGGTAAAACTTTTTTTTTGAATATTATTTTTTGACCTAAATCGATTTGATCGGATCCCGTCGCGGTGACTTTATATTCATGGTCGCCTTTGTATTGAATTTCGCCGATATAGATCAACGTGATGTTTTTGGTGTTTTGGTTTTCGCTCATAACCTTAGTTTTTGATAGTTATTAAAAAGAAATATTGAAAAGGTAAATTAACCCGAAAAATTTTCCCGTTGGCGTTTTCGTAGCATTTGGAAAACACCGATTGATCGGGTTGTTTTTGGTAGTATTTCGAAATTTTGGAAACTGTCATTTTCTTTTTTTTAGTTCTTGAAAAATGGGGCGACAACCGCCGCCCCTTGTTTAATTTAGTCAGTAATGAAATAGTGAGCCGAATGTGTTCGAACGTGTCCATCGTCGCCGATTATCGTGATATTTCCCGCGGTTTCATCGCTTTGCGTTACATAGTTCCCGCGGGCGGTTAAGTGCTGAAGTTTGTTCGCGTAGTCGTCCCACGGTTGAACGGTCGTCCCTTTTTTGATTGGATTTGACATTGTTTTGTTTTTATGGTTATTTATTTCTTTTTTTTCATCGTAAATGAATGATTTCACGTCGTAGATTGTGCGATTCCCGATTTTTATGTTGAACGAATCCATCGATTAAAAATGAACCCGTTCGTCCGTCCAAGTCTTAATGACTTGATCGAAAGATTGAATTAAAGGAAATTGATCGCGTGGTTTGTCTTGATCTTCGAATGAAATCGGGCGGAACGTTCCGATCGTGTAGGATCGTTCTATTTGACAAGAATTGTCGCGAACGACTAATGTTTTCGGGTTCGAAGTTGTGACGTAAAATTCGAGTTTGTTTCCCGCCGATGTCGTGTGTTTTTTTAATATCTGAATCATTTTTTTTGATGTTTAAATTGATTTTATAAATTGATCAAACGTAATCGGAAACCTTTCGCCCGTCACTTTGTTTTCGTGAACAAACTGTCCTTTTGTGTTTGTGTAAATTTTCGCGGTGTCATCGTCCACAAAAACACGAATCCCGTTCCCTGATTGACTTGTGTTGATCCTTTTTTGAATCACCGAAATTTCGTTTTCCTGATCCCTTAGTTTTCTTTGATGATCTTTCAACAAAATCAATCTAGTTCGTAATAAATTCATTTCGGTTCGTAGCGCGGGAAAATCGAATCCCGATTTCTTAATCAATTGATTTTCAGTCAATTGTGACTGTTTTGGGTTGTTCATGGTGTTGTTTTTTGGGTTGTTCATGGTGTAAATCTAAACTAAACCTTTTAATTTATAACTTTTATTCCGATTTATTTTCGTGCGCTCTTTAATTAAGCCAAAAAACCCCCAATAAGGGAGTTTCTTTCTTTTTAGCGGTGTTTGTGCGCTTGGATTGCGATCGTTTAAATTTGGGTCGTTTCTGATCGTTCTGATCAGAATGGTTTGTCGTCCGACGATGAGGTTTCCGCCTGATCGTCATTCATCCAATCCAAATTCGGCGTGATCATCGACAACTGTTCGGGAGGTGTTCCGCCGTTCATGATCGATTTTCCGTCGACTAGATATTGATTCATTCGCCGTTCGAACGACATCGGTGGGGCGGTCGCGGGGTGTCCGACTAATCGTTGTTTTTTTATCTTATCCGAAATAAACAACACCGTCGGATCAGCTTTGTCAGTCTTAAAGAACGGACGCCAAACGATCAAAACGTTGTCGGCTTTGTCGCTGAACGTTCCGCCGCCCTTCAGATTGTATTTTGTCGGTTGATAATAGTTCCCACCCGAATCGGTTTCCCGCGGCGTGTTTTGGTGCGCGACGATATTGATTGAAACATCGTTGTCGACGGCGAACCGTTTGAATTTAGTCATCACCCGCGAAATATAAAGATCTTCACGTTCGCCGATTTTCATCGCGTGATCGATTTGATTCCACGGATCGAAAACCACGTGTCGGATTCCGTGTCGGCGAACCAAATATTCGAATTTTTCAAACAAAACGTCCAAAGTGTTTTCACCTTCAGGATGAACAACGAAAAAATGATCGTTCACAAATTCGGACGCGCGGATGTACTCCGATTCGGTCATTTGATCCCTGAAATATGGATCCGTTGTTTTCCCTACATAGGAATGAATAAGGTCGTCGAAAAATTCGTCGGCGGGGTAATTCTCAGGACTGAAAACCCCGATTTTTTCGCCGTTGTTTTTTGCCCTTAACAACAAAAGTTGATTCAACATCGCCGTTTTTCCTTCGTTATTGTAGCCAGTCCATAAATTGACATCACCCGTTCGCCACGTCCAACACGGATCTATTGTTGGAACGTGCGTCGTTTGCCCCCTTTTCTTTCCATTCCTGAACCCGTCCAACATTGAATCCCACGCATCCCCGACGCGCCACACACCCGAAACGGGGACGTCGACCGCGGATTCGATTTTGTCCCGCACCGCGCCCGCGCCGAACTTCATCAAATATTCGTTCGCGTCCTTACATTCGCCCCAATCGACAATCGAACATCGTTCCGATCCCAATCGACGGATCAATTCGGATTCCAATCGACGCCCGTTTTCATCGTTGTCGACCGCGATGATAATTCGTTTTTTATTTTCGAAAATTTCCCACGTGTTCCCGATACATTCCAATTTTTTATCAACATTCACGTCGGTCGCGTTCGGCGCGCCCTGATTCGGGGACGTGTGATTCGTGAACCCCGCCATTTCAACCGACATTCCGTCCATTTCACCCTCCACGACGATAATTGATTCAGGTTCAACGCACCGATCCCGATTCCACATCACCCCCATCGATCCCGCGTTTTGGCGGAAATCTTTTTTTTCCCGATGCCGACGTTTTACGTTGATCAATTCGCCTTTGACTATGTACGGAAAAACAATCCATTCGCCACTATACGCGATTTTATTTGATCCGACGACGGCGGCACTAATCCCCCGACCTTCGAACCATTTGATCAACGCGGGGTCGGCTTTATGTAAACCGCTTTTTTTAGGCAACTTGTAAACGGTTCGGATCGGGGTGTCGCGGTTCGGTGTTGATGAACCTTTGTTGGCGACCGTTCCCGAATTTCCGCATTTGTGACACTTCCAGATACCATCGCGTAAATTCAAAGAAACACACGTGTCGTTTTTGTTTTTGGCGTTCGGGTTTCCGCACAAATCCGCCGCCCGACATTTGGTTTTCTGTTGATCTTGTAAACCTTTCGGCGTGAAACCGATATTTTGAAACCTTTCGGCGTGATCGTTTGGTGTCGTGTTCATTTGGCGTTTGGTTTTGCGCGTTCACCGAAATCGACGGGGGCGGTGTTCGCTTTGTTTGATGCCTTAATAATTGATTGATTCGCCGCGTTCAAATACGATTCGAATTTGTTCCCGAACAATGTTTCGGGGCGGATGAATTGTTTCATTTTATCATCGACGCGCCACAAACGAACGCGATCCGTGATCACCGTTTTGAAATCATCGACGGAAAAACCTTCGTTTATTCGCGCGGTGACGTGCTTAATCGTCGCGGCGGTGTTCGGCTTATAATCTGAACCCGCGACCGAATTCAAAAAAAAGATTATCGGTTTCACCGCGTGAATGTACTTTGACGGTGATTCGGGTTTTGGTTTGCTTTTCGGTTGACTGATCAACGGCGTTCGTTGTTCGCCCGTCGGTTTGATGATTCGTTTTTCAACGTTTCGTCCTGATTCCGATTTTATCAAATTTATTTCAATCAGTCCTAATTTTTGAAGGGACGAAATAACATTCGAAACACGTGACTTTGATAGTCCGAAAAACTTTCCGAAATAAGCGTTTGAGGCGAAACACCCCGATCGACCCGCCAACGAATCTATTTCGGATAAAAAAACTTTTTGTTGAATTGTAAGTTTGTCGTTTTCCCAAATTTCCGACGGAATCCAAATCCCGCGAAATTTACGTGATCCCCGATCCGAATTCGGTTTCGGTTGGTTCGGTTGGTTCGGTTTTTTGGTTGGTTGGTTGTTCATGTTTTTGTTTTTTGAACCACGATTCAAACGAATCGAAATCACGGGCGACAAATACAAGCGCGCCCGCTTCGCTTAGATCCACAAAGTGACGGCGTTGATCATCTGACATTTTATCCCGTCCGATTTTTATTTCGATTTCAACGTGTCGACCTCCTTTTTTCTCGAACCCACAAATATCGAACACCCCGTGTTTGTGGTGTCGGTTTTTACGATATATTTTCAACGTTGGGTCGTACACGCCGCCGTTGTACACGTTCCACGCGACGACCCCGTTGAAATTTAAGTATTGGACAATTGCCCGCGTCAAACTATTCGCCGACATCGTCCGACAAAATTTGTCCGCCGAAAATCAATGTTTTCAGTCGGTTGTTGACTTCGATTGATCCCGTTGGAATGATTAAACAAGAACCGACCGCGAACGGTAAATTGAAATCGATCGCCGTCCGCGCGTCGTCCTTTTCTTTTCGATAAACTGATGAATCGATGATTTCATCGACCGCCGAACGCGTGATGTTTTTCGCGGGGATGCTGAATTGGAAAAACGGTCGTTGACTGATCATCGCGTTCACCGAATGTTTTTTGATCAATATGAATTTTTGATTTTTCATGATTTAATAAATTTCTTGATTTGAATCAAGCGCGGACGGTGGCACAAAGTGCGGTTCAAGTTTTGAATATTTCGGAGTGGATAAAGGAGCGATCGAAACGCCCGAATGAAATTCCCGCCCCGCGTGTTTTCCGTCCCACTTTGAAAACGAATCCATCAAACGGCGTTTGACGGCGTTTCCGTAAGACTTAAACGTTGGCGTCGCTTCATAAACCATAACATGAAAAGGGGCGGTTTTCTCAAACGCTATTATGAAGAATTCGTCAACTTTCGCCGCGTCCAAATACATAGCCGCTTGCAGCGAATATTTTTCATTATAGCACGAACGAATAAAATCGTCGGGGTCGTTTGATGCCGTCGATTTTAGATCACAAACGAAACCTTTCCCGATCCCGTCCAAATATCCGCGACACGGAATTCCCGTTTCGGGGTCGTTCCATTCGATAAACTGTTCGACCGCTTCGAACGACCTGATCATGTCGCCCGCAATTTCATGATCCAAAACGGCGTCACGTACCAACAACGCCGAATCCATTTCGTCGCGTTTGACAACTTGTAATTTTTGATTTTCAGCGACGGACTTGAATTCATCCCAAATCTTTCCCCCGCGTCGTCCACCCTCCCAGACTAAGAATTTTTTTTCAACCGTTTTCGGTTCTAGGATCAACGAATGAATCAACGACCCCATGATCATCGCGGGGGTCGGTTCAAATACGCGTTTCTTGTACGCGATAAAGTTCGACGGCGACGCGTCGAACGCTTTCAATGATGAAAACGAAACGGGTTGTTTGTTCCATTCTGTTTTGATTGTTTTTTGGCTCATGTTTTTTGACTTATAAAAGTAAAAAGGGCGGCGGATTTCGCCGCCCTTTGTGGTTTTGTTTATTTGGTTACTAAAACGGTAAATCGTCGTCGACATCACCGTCGTCGGTCAATTCTTGTTCGAACGCTTCAGGATCTTTAACATTCTGCTGATCATCTTCGTCCGACTGGAATGACGCGGGGATTTTCGTGAACGGATCGCCGCCCGTGAAAAGGTTTTCCAACTCTATCGTCCATTCCTTACACGCCGCGATTGTTTCGGGTTTGAGTTTCTCTTTTGGGTTTGGCGTCGTCGCGTATTTCGTCCCGTCTTTTCCTGATCCCGTTTTTTCAACGGTCAAGTCATAAGAAAACGGCGCGCCCCATTTCGGGTTTTTGTTCAACGCGTGAATCACATTTAACACGGTTTTTTGTGTGATCTCTAAGATTTGCGGACGCCCTTTGTCGGAGTTCCAAACGATCACCGCCCAAAAATATCGGGGCGATTCCTCGAACGCTACATCCGACGCGTTCGCCGCTTCTATTGATGCGAATCGATGCGGTTTTTTATCCGCCCAAGCCAACCAACCGATCAGGGGTTTTGATATTATTCGAAATGTCGTTTCACCGATTTCGAATTTCATGTAATTGTCGCCCGACGTCGCGGGCATTTCGAAACCTTCAGGTAAAAACCCCGCGTTCGATTTCTTTGTGTTTGTTGCTTTTTTAGCCATTATATTTTTTTTAAAAAATTACTGAAATTTGATTTTTATTCTTTAGTATTTTAACCGACAATTCGATCGGGGCGATCATTGTCCGCGACGGCTCGTTGGCGTTGTGATCAACTTTTATTTCGGCATTTTCAGAGGTGAAATTTAAGTCCATAGGTTCACCATCGAAAACCGTGTGAACAACGATCTTGTCGATCTTCTTTTTCCCGATCTCAATCCCCCATCGCGATCGAATTTCGGGCGTCCAATAGACGGTCGCGTTCAAGATCTTCACATCTGATTCATTGAATTGCGGAAACTGTTTTTGTAGTGATTCGGGAACGGGTCGTTCTATTTGTAATAAAACGAATTCGCGTCCGATTTGCGTTTGAAGTGGTATTTTTAAATTCATTTTGAGGATTTTAGCGGTTCATATTTTGCCCAAAACATTTCCAAATCCGCGGTGATCGTTTCGTTCGTACAATTTAAGTAATAAACGTTTTTTATTCGGTCGGGGCGGTGTTGGGGGTGTTCTTTGCGAAAAACTGTCAACCATTTAAAATTCGGATGACCTTCGAAATTGGATCGGACGACATTAACGCGGGCGCGAAGTGTGTCGAATTTTGTTTGGGTCTTTTTCATTATTCAGGGGACGTTTTTTCGTCGTCATTAATAATTTTGTCCGATTCCGTCGACACGGGCGGCGAAATTGTGTCCGCGATGAATTGTTTTATTTCTAGGATAGGATTTTCCAAACCTTCGATTTCGTCGATCATCATCATGTTGATCGAATCAGGCGACAGATCACCCTTTAAAAAGGTGGCGCGCGCCTGACGGATTGATTCTATCGCCTTTTCCAATCGTCCGTCCGCGACCATTAATTTCGCCTTTTCTGAACGCGAAACGCCGCCGTCGTCCAAGAATTCCAACGCTCCCGATCTTAACGCGGCGGAGTCGATTTTCCTTTTGTAAACTGCCAAACAAAAATTGACAACTTCGTTCGCCGTGTTGAAACTGTTCGGGTGTCCCGCCGCGCCGATGATTAAAAATTTCGACCTTTTTTTCCCGTCGTCCGTTGTTACCGTTTCGCGTTTGATCGTGAATTCGCCGCCCGTTTTGGATCGGGATGTTCCCGTTCCGATTTTAGTGTTCGACTTCTTTGTTTTTGGTGCTTTTTTAGCCATTACATTATGTATTTGATTAATTTTTAATTTGATTCTTATCGCGCCCACAAAATCACTTCGATTCCGCGACGTAATTTGAACGACTGTTTTTGATTTCCTGATTTGATGAATTTTTCGACGAATTTGACCGTGTACAAATCCCCGATTTCATTTCGCAACGAATTAACCGACATTAATTTATGGGTTGACCGTTGTTTTGAGTTGGGATATAAACGAACCAAAAAATCGCGGTTCGCTTCTTTCATGGTGATACCTCTGAAAATCAGTTCGTTAGCGGTTGCGGCGGTTGGTGTGGTCGGGTTGTTCATGGCGCAAATGTAAACTAAACCTTTTAATTTATAACTTTTATTCCGATTTATTTTC
>TARA_R110000796_G_scaffold16996_1_pt1 | contig 14051 bp, 5 predicted proteins | sample TARA_R110000796 | Tara Oceans TARA_R110000796 (sample SAMEA4397815) | marine metagenome | biome: Polar Biome; feature: [SRF] surface water layer (ENVO:00010504); material: water (ENVO:00002006), including particulate matter (ENVO:01000060) such as... | depth 5 m | reverse complement strand
AAAAACAACCACAGTTCCCTGTGAATCTACGAGTTTGAATGTTAGATCGTCTGTATTCGCAGAATTAGCACCAACATTGACCTGCCCGTTTGAAATTGCTGAATTTCCACCAGTAAGCCAATCCTCAACAATGTTGCTGATGTCTATTGAGAGATCTTCTGTCCCGTCTACAAAGGAAGATGTATAAGCTGGTGATAAATCGCTTTCTGCAAAGTCTCCTCCCTCCGTAAGCCAAGTAGAATATCCATCCCCAGAAGCTCCTTTATAAATCCAGTTAGAGCCGGTACCTTGATAGGTCTGGTTCGTATAATTGTTCATGTCAAGACCATAGCCCTCTTGCCAAGAGCCAGATGCAACCTTTACGATCATTTTAAAATCTTTTGGTAATGTAAATGTGTGAGGAGCATTATACATATTGAAATACCAAGAAACATTTCCACTGGCTGGTATTAATCCGCTTGTTCTATCTTCGTTGATTTTGTTAATATCAAACTGTACAAGGATTCTAGATTTCTCGGCAGTGTTACCATAGGAGGCAGTCCCTAGGGATACCTGACCATAAATATAAAATGCTTCCAACACATCAGCGGCTCCCATATTTGATCCGGTGCCTCTGGTTTGCAAGTCCGACTGGAAAGCGTTTGTTATCGTATTGTCTGCCGTAGCTATATATCTTTTAATGCCCATTATTTAATTGTCCCTACTATGTCTGTATCTGGGTATTTAAATTCGAACACAACATCGGAAGGCGCGACTATAGTTCTACCGTCCGAGGTGGTCATTTGGTCGATGTTAAAAATTGATGTTGAATACGATGAACCTGTTTTCTTAACTATATTTAATTCTACAATATCTAACAACCCTTCAACATTATTTAAAACTCTCAATATATCTCCATATCTAATCGGCTCGCCAATATTCATTTTGGCGCTAAGGAAATACATTTTTAATTCACTTATTGCGGAATTTAAAACTTCGAATGAATTAAGATTTGTATCCGCTATAATAGAGAAATTAAGTCCAAGATTTACAATCTTAGCATCCAGAATATCCAGTGTATCATTGATCATCTTATTATTAGACAGCCAAACTTTTAAATTATTTTTAATTGTATTACTTGCTACAGTAAAGTTACCTAGTCGGTCTTCCGACATGACATATATATTTAAATTTCTTTTAAAAGAATTCAAATCCTGAACAACTGACGCTCTCTTTACTGATCCAAACTTAGCTGGCATATTATAAATTAAAGAAATATAATCTTGTTGGGTCACTGCTCTATTCTGGGAGGTAAACATACCATAGGCTTTATACTTTATTTCATCTGCACTATCTTCTCTGCTGCTTCCGACAATAGGTTCCTCATTTTCAAACTCTAAAGAAGAAACTACGGACTGTACCTTTGAATCACTTAGCGTATTAATATTGTTAAAATCAAACACTTGCTCTGTTACCGATACCAAAGATTTTGAAACGATATTTACATTATTGGGACCATTAATCCTGTACACAACTGTCAAATTTGTATTTGAAGGACAAACGCCCAGTTTATCTCCCCCAATTAGGCTTGTTGGGTCAAAGGACTTGTCGCTAACGTAATCCCTCCCATGTAGATTCATAGCGACTTTTGATGGATCAGATATGACTTCGGTTGTTAAATTATCCTCCGATCCGTGTCCGAATTGGATAAAGAACCCATCTGTGTTTGATTCTGTTATAAATCTTCTCGGAACTGGGAGTTGCTTGAGAGAAAACAATGGCTCCGTATTTAAAACTTGTGTAGTCAAATCAACATTATTGTTCCTTACAGGAATGTATACCGTGTCTTGTGTCAAGTAATCAACCTCATAGTATTGGTTTCCTTGAGTATCAAAAATAGAAACCACCTCAACAATATTATTTCCATTTAATTGAAATCTTGGGAATCTTTGAAATTCTCCAACACTTATTGTTTGTGTTACCAGTTCCCCAGAGATAATCTGACCGTTTTTTCTTAAGGCATATTTTAGGGGAGAACCCGTTGTGGAATCTACTGTAGCCACTACAGCTTGCACATCTGTACTATTAAAATTAACATCCTCTGCTAAAGTAAAAGTCGTTCCGCTTGTAGTTGTAAACTTTGCGCCGCGTCTCAATACAGGTGCATAATTGTAATCAGGTTTAGAGGCATGCCCTTCCCCTTCAATATTCACTGGAATTATCACATACAGAGTAACTTGACCCGACGAAACAGGTATGCCCGATTTCCTGTACCCCAGTTGGCGACTTAGCTTAACAACATTTTCATATTCATTTGCTGTATCCAAGAAAGATTCGTTGACTTGGTAGTCCAAGTAATAAGATAAAACGTCACCAACATAGGCGACCGTATCGAGCATTAAAGATCCGAAGGAAGCTTCACTAAAGTCTTTAAAGTTGTCTGGGTAATATCGTTTAGTATATCCTAACAGATCTTCTTTAATAGAAGTGAAGTCTCTACTTGTATAGTTTATTGGAACTATTCGTTTTTTATCAAAAGCCACTCTATAATTTCCCCTTATTCAATAAGTAGTATTATTTCTCTATTATTTTTTATAGAAAAAATTAAAATTCATAGTTATTAACAGTTAATTGCAGTTCGTCATCGGCATTCAAAGCAGGTATAGCGTATTTTATTTTCACATACAAAGAATTTGCCCTAAGATCGCTGTCTTCCTCAGAAGTTATAAAAGATATACTCCTAATTGTCAAAAATGGCATATAAGTGCTTGCTTGTTGCCCTATTCTGCTTCTAACTTTTTCAAAAAGGACGGGAGTCATAGGCTCAAAGAAGAACCTGTGCAAACCAACGCCAAAATCAGCCAGCATAATCCTTTCCCCCGGACCCGTTAACACTAACATTCTGAAGTTTTGCTTGATAACTTCAGCCATGTTTTTAAGCATAATATAACTAGTTTCTGTTCCTCTCGTGAGAGGTAATTTCGGAGAGTAATTTGGCATTGAAAAATCCTACTTATTTAATTCGTTTTGGGCGGCGGAGGCAATACCTCTTGGACCGCCTTTGTTTTTTATAAAGGGAGGCTCATAGGCATATGCTTTATTTCCCCTTATATCGTAAATAGATTCGAAACTTTGTTTTATTATTTCTTTTGTTTTATCAAAATTTGTATATACACCCTTATCAGTGTCTATTCCAAGTATATTATAAACCAACAACATCGTTACTAATTTTGAAATAGGTATGCTATACGAATACAGGGCTTGTATCTCAATTCCTCCAAACATTTCGTTAATAGCATCTTGAATTATTTCCTTTCCGCCCGTCTGCATAATATAATCAACTAAAAAAGAAGATACAGAATCGGGAAACTCTGCTTCATTGTAGAAGTTAACCGGGAGTGCGAAAGGTGTTGAATTTATATCTTCTGTGATGTCAAATTCCTTAACAATGACTGGAAACAAGTATGTTCTCTCTGTAATACCTCCAAAGAACTCTGTTATGCGAAGTGTTTTTTCCTCTTGAGAAAAATTTAACATTTCGGGAGAGTTTTCTGAGTTTGTGTTCATAATGGTATCAATTTTCGCGATCATATCTTTTATTCCCTGTGCCTGTGGTGGGGTCCCTACTTTGTCAATCAGTAGTTCACCAGTATCGGGATCTTTTTCGTCAGTTCCGATAACCGCATAGCACATTCTGACGCCCATTTTGATGGACTTGAAGAATGAATAGAAAGGTTTTTTTTGATCTTCTTCCGAGATATCATAATGTCCTTCGACCAGATTATTGTCTTTATTGGACATGATCTTCCACAAAGCGTCGACAGACCTTGTGTTTAATATCCCCTTTAAATTATAGTCCGTCCCAAACGGGTCTTCCAGCTTGGGTTCTTCAGGGACATATGGTGCGTTTGCACCGCCGCCGAAGCCCAAAATTCCTGTGTCAAATGGGTTGGTTCCGGGTGCTGGGGTTGGCGGGGGTGTGAATCCATAAATGCTTCCGATTTGTTTTAAAATATCCCTGTTTGCCAGATTCTCATTGTACATCTCATCTTCTGGGCTTAAATCCTCTAATCTAAAATAATACTGGAATATAAACTTCCCATTTTTAAATTCCTGCATTCCATCCCCAGAAAACAATGAAGATTGATAAGTTCCACTAGCACCCATAGGGAATTCCGAATATGCCTTGTCATGAATTTCTTTTACATTTTGGTGAGATATAAAACTAATGGGGTTAACCTCACTATCCATAACGTAATCTTTTAAAGTTGCCTCTTTTAACCTATCCTTAAGGAAAGTAATTGGTCTATCAATATTTTGTCTAATATAGTAACACGTTGCATCTTTCCAAGATTTAATCTCGAATTCCCTTCCTAAATTAACATCATAGACTTTTCCGTCAATAATCCCCGTTTGCGATCCAAATTCTCCGGGCAGTCCGGGTTTTTCAGAGCCTATAGAGGGGGTGAATTCAGGCTTTTCATAAATCATTCTTGTTATGACTGTATGCCACTTATATTTGTATCCATCTGCTTGTGAGTTTAACCAAACATCAAACTGTTCAAAAACAAATTGAACAACAATTTCGTTAATGAAGGTTTCTTTTGGAAAAAATGGTAAAACAAAAATACCTTTAGCAAAAGTTTCTCCAACGAAAAGTTGCATCATCGACGATATAACCCCTTCTAACATAGAAAAGTGGGGCATGCCGATAGTTTCAGAATTTGGATCATAAAACTTGCTAAAATCATATGCCTGTTTGGCTAATTTTGAAGCATAATTAAAGTCAACAAACGTTTGAGGACCCTTCGATGACAGAACTGAAGCATCAGTGGCAGTCAATTTAACATTTTCAACCTCTATTTTTCTTAACTCTGGAAGGATGTCTTCAATATCCACTCCGATCAACACATTTGATAATTTATCTATAATAGACGTAAGCACACCCGGCTCCATCTCATCAAATGGGCTGGCGTCATACTTTTTCAACATGTTAGATTGAGAACAGGTTTTTCCCATTTGATCGATCATAGATCCGATTATAGAATAATATAACGGACCCGAGAAGAAGTCTTTCAAGTCCTCGGTCTGCTCGTTTTCAGGAATATTTATCACTCCGTTTTCTTTTGTTATATCTAGATAACTGAAATTTGAAAGAAGAAGATTTGCAAAATATTGTGCCTGCTCGGGTCTTGCGTTTTCACCCGATTCAAGCGGAAACTTTTTCAGATAAGCACCCAATTCTTCGTTTATACCCAATTGGTCTCCCTCAATATTAACTATTGCTCCATTTTGGGAAGAAATTTCAACATGATAATTGTCTGAATATATGGCAGCGCCACTTTCTGGATCAGAAAGGGGCGCTGTTAAATTCAGATGTATAAAGTCTTCTTCAGTTAATTCTGCTTTTATTGAATTTGTATCTTGTGCGTTTGCAAAGTTCAAACCTTGAGACAAATTATTCATAAATGTATCAATCTGTATAGTTTGATCAAAAACTTTTAAACCAGCCAGATTATTAGACATATCAGGTAGGAATATAGCGCTAGTTAAAGCGATAAGAGGGGGCAATTTTAATAAAGCTGTCAAATTCTTATCTTCTTTCACTAGTGCATTCGAACTGGAATTGATAAACTTGTTAGTGTCGCCCACTAGCTGGCTTTCCACAGGAAGGAATATGGTTTCCATCGTTTCATCTAATGCGTGATTTGATGTATCGGACGCAAGGCTAGACAATAGTGCTTGGGTTCCTTTTCCGTCCGAGAAAAGGGGAGGTAATTGGGATGATAAATCATCATTATCTCTGATTATTTTTGCTAGTTCCTTATACTTGTCCAAGTCATGATTAAGATTTCTGTTAGTAATCTCATCAAATCCGGGGATGTTGCCGCATTTTTCAAACAGTTGCTGTTTAGCTTCAGCAATAAGATTAGAACACAGGACTGGATCTCCGAGTTTGGCGTTTGTCTGGTCTTCCAAGTAGTTAAACAATTCTGGTTCTACTTTTTTCCCCATACAGGCGAAGAAACTTTCTATCTTTCCTAGATCTCCCAGTTGAGCCTCTATACTTGGATACCCAACCAAGATTCCTTCAACGACTTCTAAAGCCACTTTTGGGGCACTTCCATCAAACAAACCAAGAACTTCTGAACTTGTTAAGGATTTTGACACTATGGACATCATATTGTATACAGTGTTTTCTGTCAGAGATACGCCGTCTATAATTAAGCCACAGTTAAGCATATCTCCGCCAAAATCTTCGATGAGAGTCCCGATATCTTGTGCCCCGTAATCTTGGACTCTGGTCTCCCCTGTGGCGCAGTTCAATTCAGGACAAGTCAACAGAGCGTCTAATAAGGATGCTATCAATTCTAGCAAAATTTGTGCTATAGCAAATTCTAATAATGCTTTCAAAGCATCGATCAATACTTGTAATATATCTATGGTTGGTAGTCTAAAAAATATTGAAGGTATTCTAAAACAAAAAGAACAGAATAAGTCTTCTGCTGGTATTTTTTCTACGAAGGCTTCTTTTTTCTTAAAGCTTCCGTCTTCGTCGATGAAATTTGTATCAAATGTAGCGCCTTTTGAATCAAAAACATTCTTAGGATTATTGGCAATCGTGGAAGGGTCAAGATTTAGACCTCCGGATCCTCCTGTAGCATTAATGGTAAGATTCGGCACCCCTATCTCATCTACCCCTATAACATCAAGAAAACATTTGCATATTTTAGCATACAAGACTTCTGGTGTAATATAGTTTAGAACATAGGAATATAGGTCGTCTAAATCAAATATTTTATTTTTGATATCTCTCAGAGCAGCACCAGAAGACAAAAAATCCCCGACATATTGCTGCACCCTGTCTGCTTCTTCTTCCAGAGCCGACAAGAATTCGCCGTTTTCCGCTACTGTTGTCTGCCCGTCGATTTCAGATAAAAACTTAAAGAAAGTAGTTCCCTTTCCGGGGGGCGGCTTTGGACATGGAGGAAAGAATTGCAAGAGACTGAACTGGAACGAACCTAGATCATATCTTGGGTGTAGATCCAATTGAGTGTCCAGTCTCTCAGCGATACCCATCATGATAGCCGAAAATGGTGGTAATTGGAAATATTGAAGTCCGCAATTGTTAGATGGCAAATCAGAAGGACCTACCAAAGTCTTTGGTACGATCTGTGGCTTAGGATTTGGGAGCCATTCATTGATGATTGTTTCCCACTTTAAAAGAGGATTTTTCAATTCTCTATGGTAATACAATAGAGACATCGTATTAGGAAAACTAAAAGGTTCTAGGTTTTTAAAGTATTCGAATCCTACGTCTAATATCTCTTCTTGGGAAGAGTCAATACCGGTGACATCTTCAATATAAGACATGAAGGTAATTTTGTAATTCTCATCGAACCCTATATTAATAACACTATCTGCCTGTTTTGTGATATCAAACCCATTGACTGCAATTATTTTTTTAATCGACACAGGAACGAACGATAATCTTTCTGCCTCTTTGGCGAAATCAAATCCAATAACAGTAAATTTGGAACTAAAAATATCTAGATAAATTTTGTTAAGTGAAAAGAGCGACTGCTCCAAGTGGAGTTGGAAATATCTTGAATCTAATGATAATATTCTTGCCGAATCTTTTTTGAGTTTGTTAAGTGACTGTTTTTTAGAGGGAAAAGAATTAACATATACTCCACCTACCTTAACTAATATTTTAACTTTAGACCCCGGTCTAGCATCTAAATGATAATCATCTGCGCGGCACACAAGGTACGTGCTTGCAAATCTTTGCAATTCCACACCAGAATATGATTTATTGTAAAAATCAAGGATTTTTCGGGCACCTTCGACTTTGGCAAGTTGTCTCATGTTTTCAAGTTCTTGTTCGCCAATAATGCAATCAGAAGGCATCGTAACGCTTACCCAATGTTCTCCGTCTTCCCTGTGATAATATGGTTGGTTCAAGTCTCTGTACCAAGTTGGAACAAGAGCTTTTGCCATATCCGACATAAAAGTAACTTCTGTTTCTTTCAATTTAAGATTGGGAAATTCTTGTTCAAAGAATATATTATTAATAGAGTTTGCAGAGGGTGAAATTGGTTTTAAGTAAACAGGATCTATATACCCTTCTTTTCCATTATGAGTCGATTTTGGATCGACGACTTTTATTTTATTGTATTCGCCTTTTCCATTAACCCATTCTTTCAAAACCTTAACAATTGTTTCATCATCTAAATACCCAACATTCCGTGCATCTTTTCCCGGTGCTTGTTTGAACCTTACAGTCGGAGATCCGATCTCTGATAGGCAAATATAATTTGTACAAGCATAGATGTCATTTGGGTTTTCATCAAATATTTGTGTTGCTCTCTCAAGTACGCTGGTTGGAGGGAATGGGGTGCAGCTAAAATCAGGGTCAGAACCTACCAGCGAAGGGAAGTCCGAAAAATCTATCCCTAAGTTGAAATCATAATCACCACCTTCATATAAATCTATTAATTCTGGAGATGTTAGGTTTCCATTTGACTTCCCTAACAATTCTTCAATATCAAAACCGGCACCTTTATACTCTTCAACGGTACCGTCAAGAGATACGATACCTTGACCAACCATGTCAAGAATAAGTTTTCTTTCGTCAATCTCTATCTCAGTTACATATCTAATTTCTACATATGTATCCAGATCTCCTGTTGTATTGCCGTATTCATCAAATATAGGTTCAGTTACAATTTTCAAAGCGGCGGAAACTGTATTTTCCATAGGATTTGAATCTGAGGCAACTCCAGACGGTAGCGGCAAAGTACCACTAGTGTCTCCAGAGTGGATTTTGTTTGGATGCGTGGGAATAATTTGCTGATCTGGTGTTGGATAAATCCTTAATCCCTTGACCCACTCTGGTATACCATAGTTAATAACGGCGGATATTGTTGGATTATTCGATAAAGCAGACTGTAGACCTATTTCTTTTTGGCTTGAATCAACCAATCTAGGCCAGTTAGAGGACATGTTTGTGAGATCTTGTGCAGAACCTCGATCATATTTCCAGACTGGTAGAGCGAAGGGAGATTGGTTTGTCACGATAAAATCTGCTTTATCGTTCGTGACGGAATTTTCGTTCCAATCTTTGTCTCCAAAAGATCCCTCTTCTAGATACCAATCAAGGGCTTCCAGCGGGGTTTCTATGGTTCCGGGGTCTGTGTATTCAAGACCACCAAGCAGAGATCCAACTTCACCGGGATCCCCTGTAAGATCTAAAATAGTTGGGAGGCTTACATACGATTTGGTACCTTGGTCTAATGAATTTTGATCTAATTGAACAGCATCGGTACTGCTGGGGATATCCGCTGGGTCCCAGCCGAAACCAGATGGTCTTTTAAGATACAAGTAACTAAGTAATTTGGTAGAAAAGAAGTAAGATTTATCCAATTCGTCCAGAGTGTCGTTGTTCTCCGCATCTTGTTTATATCTATTAACAAAAGGTATGGGCAAATAATTATTCAAGGAGGCATCAAATATACCCTTTGTGTTTGCCAAAGGATTACTAGCATCAGTTAGATAACCTAAAGCTTCAGGTGAATTAATTGGATTAATGGTATAATTTCTATGATGATAAGTCTTGTGATGGACTGAAACTTTGTTTCTGAAAAGCTTTTGTCTTTCGGTTTGTTGATCTGTTGTATTTTTGATAATGTCGTTATATGCGGACCCCTGACTGTCGTCGAATGTTCCCACTGTATGGGTATACCCCAAATTATTCCAATCCCACGCAGGCGTTGGCTTTTGCATGTAAACTAGTTGTTCTTGCAATTCATGCCCGATTCTAAACTTTCTTAAAACACTCTTGGGGGTAACCCCTAGTATGAGTTGCTCTGGTGCGATGACATCGGACTTATTTAGCGAAGATTCGACTTCATTAAATACTTGTTGTGTCATATGCAAGGGTGTGATATCGCTAACATATTTAAATATTCTGGGGTATATTTTATTAAGTGTATTAGCAGGGTCTAGCCTATAATATGTAAGATCATCTTTTGACACATTTGATGGCACAAGTTTGTACATAGAAGCAATGTTATTTAAACTAAAATCGTTCGTTGCATTATCACCTAGATAACTTTTTGAGAGAAAGTACCACCCGGTCGTCGAGTATAATCCTATAGTTAACGCTAATGAATTTAAATGGTCGTCCTCCATGTAATCATATTGTGTTTGGGCCCAAGAAAGATTAGCTTGCGATGGTCCCACTGGAGTGTTGTTTCCGCCCATACCAACTTGCATATACTTTGTCTGTGCTACATAATATTCAGCATTTTTATTGTCATCCGGATCCGGTCCCGCCCATCCTAATAAATCTTCTTCTCCTAAGCTATGTTGATCTGTTGAGGGGTGCCATGCTCTAGCGTATGTGGGCAATATATTATTTGTATATACTTCTGCGGTAGGCTCAAACTTTAAATCCTTGAGCGCACTCTTAGTTGTGATTATTAAGTGATTATCAACAGCAAAACCAGTTGATTGGGCATCAACCCCAATAGGCTCAACAAAAGCCCGAGTTCCAATTGTATGTGCAGTCGTGGAAACATATTCAATAGATCCGTGTAGGACATTATAGTATTCTTTGGTCGCAGGGTAAGAGTAGACATCTTGTTCCGAGCTGATTTCTGATAATGATTTAAAATTTATTGATTCTTGTTCGACCACATCTCCCACATTTAGAGTAAAAGCAGGTATTTCTCCTATTCTCCCCAGCTGGTACAACCCTTGTGCAAATTCTGTGAATACTCCACTTCCGTTGACAAATTTGGAGGCTGCGTTGGACTCAGGATCGTTAAGAAATACAGGATCTAATAAATTTACATAACTTGTATCTTTACTAAAAACTCTTCTTCTTATTTGATTGTTTATACCACCAAAATTTGTTTCTTTTATTTCAGTTTCATCCAAATCAAGACCGGGGGTGATGTTTGCTGCTGGAAATCCGAAATAGTTATAAATTAATCCGTATCTAATCGATTTACTAATAATTCCAGAACTAACCAGAAGGTGAGCGAAATCCTCTGGCTTATATGATCTGTATATTTTTTCAAAGGATAAGGGGGTGCCCTCGTGAGAGTGCCCCGGAATTTCGACATTCTCCTTCGCTTGGCTGTTGTATAGAGGGAACCGCATGACCACCGAAGATCTAATTTTTAAAGGATCTTTGGGGGGATCAATTTTGAAATAAAAATTCTCTCCCGGTGGTTTTAAACCTTGAGCACCTGAGATTGACGGATTGTCTTGTATCTCTTTTTTTATATCTTCACCAACTGAAATAGGAGGTAGTATTTTGTTAACGTCAGCCATTTTTTTTATTCATCCTATTAGAGTATATACCTAGTTTACATGATTTGATCTACTGTTTATATATCTTGGTCCATATACTTCTAAAAATTCTATTTCTTCAGCGATATTATTGAAAGTCTGGGTAATCTGAGAAGGTATATCACATATTAATCTTTTAATTTGTGAAGTTGCACAAAATATACCCATCTCAATTGAAGGAATGGCGACACCGGGACCGGCGGCACCTCCTGTGACGTGTGTGTGAGCCGTCAGCATTGCTTCTAAGGATGCTTGGCTTAACGATATGGAATGGATCATTTGTGCTAATCTTCTTGAATCATCAATCATGTATTTTAGTAACTGTACTAAGTTATCGCCCTTTACCATAGGTTGTAGATCTGAATCATCATCCCCGGCAATAATATCAACCCCTAAAACAACGTCTGTTTTTCCGCCTTTCGAGTTTGTGTCATCTGGTCTTGTTACAAATTTAATTCCCTCTCTTGCTAGGATTCTAACATTATCTGCTTTAATCCCAATCCCAGATCTACCAGTTGGATTGCCAACTCTTCCGGGTACAATACCAAAATTAATATCGATATCCGTTCTTTCTGATATATATATTCGAGCGGAATCGGACTTAAAATCATTATCTGCGACAATAGTTGCATCATTCTCATCAACATTTCTAGCTTCTCTGCCCGCTCTACCTACAACTAGGTCTATTGAACTGGCAGCGTCTGCTCCGATTCCCCCATAGCCAGACCCAATTGGTCCGGGTCTATCCCTACCAAAAACAATCCAATTATTATTTTGTCCTTGATATATTGTTTCACACTCTGCTTGATTAAAAATAGGTACAGCCTCGGTTTTTTTTGCACCCATGAAGCCTTTAGATTTAATTATTGGCGATAAACCCGGTGTTTTTGCGGACCCAACATCAAGATTATCTAATCTAACTTTGAGATTCTTAGATAGTTTATCTAAGTCTGTTAATGAAATTCTATCATTAGATTTTTTGTCAAACTTAACAACCATAATTCACGGACCTCCACCTTTGTAGTCGAACCTAAGATGGAAGTGATCTCCCACATAGCCCGGATCTTTGTTAAGCTTAAAACCTTTACCGCCGTATGAGATGGACGAAGATGAATTTTCGGCTATATCTTTTATGGCACCCCCCAATGTCTTCGCTTTCGCAGGGACTCCGGTGCCTCCGGGTGCTCCGTATATGGGATGACCGGATGGAAAGACGAGTTCAGCGTGTTGGGGGTTCATGAATATTCTTCTAATTTTTGGGCATCCGACAACAACGTCAGGGGCTTTGAATATTGCTTTAATCAATATAAGGTAAGCGTCCAAACTAACGTTCTTCGCCGGAGAACGATTCCAGTAACTTTCTTTATTTCCGTACCCTCGGAGGCTTGGGAATACACCCGGTGCGATTGGCTTGCCTTTAATGATCCTTTTTGTCTCGATCAAATTCCACGGGGTTCCAATATCAATGTCCTCTCCTATCTTATGAGATTTGTGAACGCCTCTACTTGTCGTGGTTGGTTGATTATATTTGGATGTACTAGCATCCCCAAAAATCAAATAATTTCCGAACGGCTTTATAGGGGTGCCGGTTGGGAAACTAGGGGCACCGGTTAAAATATCATATGTCCCAAAATCCCCGTTTAGATCTGAAGAGACATTTTTAGAATACTCTCCTGCTATCCAAGCCATTGCATCCCTAGCCCCCTCCTGCATGTAATTATCGCCTTTAGTGCCGGTTTTAAAGAGGTAGCCAGACGTTTTTGCTTGGTTAACTGTCTGATGAGGGAGTTCAAAAAGGACTATCTTTTCCGGGTTGCCCTCCCACGGATTTTCAATTTGCGGTTCCGGATTGTCGGGGAGATGTTCGGAGCCAGTGTAAGTTCCTGTAGATGAAGGATCAACAGGCTCAATATAGATTGGACCTTGCATAGTTTCTCTATTTTGAAAATCTACCCAAACTAAAGATCCCAAAGCTGGTATTATAGTGGTTGCCGTGCGAGCTACAAAACATGGATATAAGTTAATAATATCGTGGTTATCATCACTTACTAGGTTTCCCGGTAAATGTCGGGGTATAGGCAAACAAGAGTGGATTTCTGGTATTCTCACACGGATTTGTATCAACTTGGCAGAGTCGGGAGCTATATTTGTATTTATGACCGTGGCCACCTTTGAAGCCCAACTTGTTGGATCAATGCTTCCTCTCTGGTTTGTGTATCCGTCGACTCTCAAAACAATGCCCAACATGGCTCCATTTGACTTAGTGGCTCTTTCACCCAGATTTTCCGTAACTGTTTTACGAACTTGGTCAAAGAACTTTGCCTCGTCTGAGTCGAAACTAGTCTTTGTCAAGCTGCCGTAGGTCGGATTTAAAACTCCGAAGCCACTATCTAAAATATTAGCCATTATTTGAATCCTTTATAAGATCGAATAACTCACTCTTGTCTTCTTCTGTGAGACCCTGATCAGCCCCCGACTTCTTCTGGAGGAGACCACTAATCTTTACAAGTTGTTCGTTTGATCTTTGGAGTGTTTCTACATATTTAGCCGCTATTGTGCCCACAGATTCTCGTCTATCCTCGTCCTTCTTGATATAATCCATCAGTTCTATCAATAGGGTCATGGTGATAGCACGATCACTTCTTATGTTCTTGATTGCTTCGTCGATGTATGCTTCTAAATCTTTCATAACAAAAATAAATAGTTGGAGT
>TARA_R110000796_G_scaffold143544_14_pt1 | contig 14051 bp, 10 predicted proteins | sample TARA_R110000796 | Tara Oceans TARA_R110000796 (sample SAMEA4397815) | marine metagenome | biome: Polar Biome; feature: [SRF] surface water layer (ENVO:00010504); material: water (ENVO:00002006), including particulate matter (ENVO:01000060) such as... | depth 5 m | reverse complement strand
ACCTAACGATATGGCATATCATCATGGCAAAAGAATTTAGTCGTACACGCCGTATTGCACAACAACTCCAGCAAGAACTTGCAATGGTGTTGCAACGCGATATGAAAGATCCTCGCATTGGTTTTGTCACAGTAAATGACGTCGACGTCTCTCGTGATTTAAGTTATGCAAAAGTTTATGTGACCTTTTTTGAAGAAGATACTGAACTTGTTCAACAAAAAATTGATGCGCTTACTGTAGCTGCGCCTTATGTCCGTACTTTAGTCGCTGGCCGCATGAAATTACGCGTCATGCCTGAATTACGTTTTATTTATGATAGTTCGCTAGTAGAAGGCATGCGTATGTCTAACCTAGTGACACAAGTCATTAATAAAGATAAAGCCAAACAGCAGCAATTTACGCCTGACACACCTGATAACAGTGAGTCTGTTGACGGTGAAAAGGAGCAAGATTAATGGCTCGTCGCCCTAAAGGTCGCTTCATCGACGGAATCGTATTACTCGATAAAGATACTGGCATGAGCTCTAATTTTGCCCTGCAAAGAGTAAAGCGTTTTTTTAATGCCAATAAAGCTGGCCATACAGGTGCTTTAGACCCGTTAGCAACAGGTATGTTGCCTATTTGCCTGGGAGAAGCGACTAAGTTCTCTCAGCATTTATTAGATTCGGATAAGCGCTACCTGGTGACAGCTAAATTGGGTCAACGTACTGACACAAGTGATTCAGATGGGGAAGTCGTGCAAACGCGCCCTGTTAACGTTACTCAAGCATTACTTGATGAAAAGCTCGCATTTTTTCGAGGAACCACTCAGCAAATACCGTCAATGTATTCGGCATTAAAATACCAAGGTCAGCCTTTGTATAAATATGCTCGTGAGGGGATTGAAGTTCCACGTGAGTCGCGACCTATTACCGTGTTTGAGCTAAATTTTATTAAGCTTGAAGGTGATGAATTAACCTTAGACATTCATTGTTCTAAAGGGACTTACATTCGCACCATTATTGATGATTTAGGTGAAATGCTTGGTTGTGGAGCACATGTGGTTATGTTGCGTCGTACTCAAGTCGCCGAATATCCTTATGAAAAAATGGTAACGCTTGCCCAATTAGAAGCGCTACTTGAACAAGCTCATAGACAAGATGTTGCTCCTCAGACCCTAATGGATCCGTTATTGTTACCAATGGATACTGCAGTGGCTAAATTTGCTGAAATTAACTTGCCTGAGGCGATGCTATATTACGTCATGCAAGGGCAAGCAATTCAAGCAGCGGGACTTAAGCCTGATGAATTAGTGCGGATCACTATTGGCGATGAACGCCGATTTGTTGGTATGGGTATCATGAATGATGATGGTTTATTAGCACCCAAACGTTTAATTGTGATCCACGATAATGATGCCGCTGAGTAGTCTGTTTACTTAGTCATTCACTTTTTCAGATAAATAATCGAATTTTATTGCGGTTAGCCAGCAATCTGGTTAGAATATCGCGCTCACTCTGGCTGAGTTAGTGATCGGCTTGAGATACATTTACTTTTTTTGGAGATACACATGTCACTAAGTGCTGAAACAAAAGCAAAAATTTTGGCTGATTTTGGTCGCTGCGAAAACGATACAGGTTCAACTGAAGTTCAAGTAGCTTTGTTAACTGCTCAAATCAACCACCTTCAAGGTCACTTTAAAGAGCACATCCATGATCACCACTCTCGTCGTGGTTTATTACGTATGGTTAGTGCACGCCGTAAGCTTTCTGCTTACTTAAAGCGTACAGACGTAGCTCGTTATACTGCTATGATCCAGAAGTTAGGTTTACGTCGTTAATTCGACATTCTGCTTACTTTTGTAAGTAGTTTAACCGTAAAGAGGGAGGCCATAAGCCTCCTTTTTTTATTGCCTAAAATAATCGAATCGCCTCAGAATTGTGCCAAACAAGTACCCACTAGTTGTCTTGGCGTTATCTACCCAATCTACAGCAATAGCATCTTGGTATTATATCTACGGGCTATTTTAATGGTCAAATATTCTATGTAAGTTGTTTTAGAATCGTCTCTCGCTAAAAACTTTTTCTGCTAGTTAATGCCATCGATATTAACCTTTTAATTGGTTATGGCTAATTTTTAGATCGTTCTTTCATCGTCATCAACGTTACGCTAATTTTTATTTCATTATTTTGGAAGATATTGATCAGAGACTATATGGTCATTTCAATAAAAATATAACCTATTTATTTGTCTAAGCATTTACGTTTCGGCGTAATCTTCAGGTTATTTTTCATCTGCAATATCTTTTAACATCATAGCCAACACAGTAAATTGAATACTTAAGTCGCTCTATACAGGTATGTTTGAACAATTTTGTATGCTTCAACATTGAGTTGATACGTGTAATTGCAGGATTAAAGGCGCTAGGGAACACAGGAGCAGTTACCTACTGCAATTACGCTAACTGTTACGCATTTCCTTAGAAAATGTTTAACTCTTGCTGAGAGACCTAATGGGCAATGAATTTGATATGGTAGTATTTGGTATTTCTATGCCTAACCAGTACTTCCTTGTAGCTATAGATGGACGGTGACAACTTAATATCCTGCCATCACTAACTTCTAGTTAGTGAGTGAGTGAATAAAATAACAATTTGAACCTTACATTTGCCTTAAACAATTACGGCTGAAACATTAATTTTGATGACCATATTGCAAAAGAGTTCTGCTAGGATTTTTTAGAGAATAGAGAATAGAGAATAAGGGGCAGCTTACCATTTTGCCAAATGAATTAAGCCCTTTAGATGAGGTAATATGTTACCTGCGGAAGGTTAAGACGGCCACTGCCACCTCAAAATAATGTCGTTTTATATTGATGAACCACTGACTAACTCTTACGTTCAAGCTGGTCGCTAATGAATGTGTTTCGGCATCTGATACCAGAAATTGAGCTTGTAGTGGTTAAACGTGCATTATTTTCGCAGTATTACAGGCAATATATTTCTCTTCAAACTCTTCTATTGGTAATGGCTGGCTGAAGTAAAAACCTTGGCCGATTTCACATTGATTTTCTTTGAGCCATTCCAGCTGTTGAATATTTTCAATACCTTCAGCAACAATGGTCAAATCAAGCTGGCGTCCGAGCATTAAAATAGTTGACGCAATTGCGCTATCTTCTGGAAGATCGCTAACAAATGCACGATCAATTTTCATCGTGGTAATCGGCAAGTGTCGTAAATATGATAATGAAGAATACCCAGTACCAAAGTCATCGACCGCAATACCAAAACCGGCTGACTTGAGTTGTTCCAATTTGGTAATTGCTTGTTCAACATCATTCATCAGTGATGTTTCTGTTATTTCTATTTCAAGCAATTCTGGACGTATTTGATAACGAATTGCCAGTTGCTTTATATCAGGTACTAAACTGGCATCGGCAAATTGTTGCGAGGCCACATTAACAGCAATAGGAATAGCATAATTGTATTTTCGTTGCCATTCCCTAATGACTTTACAGCTTTGTTCGATAACCCAACGTCCGATAGGAATGATAATACCTGTTTCTTCAGCAACAGGGATAAATGACATTGGGCTGATTAATCGACCGTCTTTTTGCCAGCGAATAAGTGCTTCACATCCGACGACTTGATTGGTGTTTAAGTCAAACTTAGGTTGGAAATATAATAAAAATTCGTTGTTTTTCAACGCATCGTGTAATGAGGCTTCTGTACGTAATCTCACAGCTGCACGTTCTGTCATTTGTTGTTTAAAGAACGACCATTGATTAGAACCAGCGGCTTTAGCGCTGTACATAGCAATATCTGCATGACGAATTAAATCCTCTGCGGTGTTACCATCTTCTGGATATATTGATATCCCGATAGAAGCCGCTGGATGGATAGCATGCTCATTTAGTTGAATCGGAGTATTTAATTGGATCAGTAACTTATCTACAAAATCAGCTGCTTGTGCCGGGGTTTGTATTTCATCGGCTAAAATCACAAATTCATCGCCACCTAAACGCGCCACGCTGCCTCGATCACCGACCACTCTTTCTAAAATACGTGCGATTCGTGCGAGGAATTGATCCCCTAATGCATGGCCTAAAGAGTCATTGACGTTTTTAAACCGATCTAAATCGATAAAGAGTAGAGCAAAATTTCTTTTATGAACTCGTGATCGTTGAATCGTCACATTGAGTGTTTCTAATAATAAGGTTCGGTTTGGTAAACCAGTTAATGGGTCTCGCGTCGCCATCTTGCGCAGTTTATTTTGAGTCTGACTAAATTGTAATAAAATTTGATTAAATTTACTGGTAACGAGCCCTAATTCATCATCTTTATGGGCTTGAGACATAGGCAACAAGTTTTCATCTGGATAATCTGGGTCAATTTTATCGATAGCTTCACTAATACGTGCGATAGGTTGTGTTAGAAAACGATGAAACACCACTGTTAGAACAAGTGTGAGTAATAATGCACGAGCTAATGTGGCTATTAGCCCAAGTTGTAGCTGGCTAAAAAGTTTTGTGGTGAGTTTTTGAGTGTCGTAAAAAATGGTTAGTGTGCCAATGAGTTGCTGTTGTTTATTGCCTTCAAAATAGAACGGACGATACAGCGAACGGGAAATTTCTTTTCTTTCACCAAAAAGGCGATTACTTAAGGATATGTAATTATTAGAGAATTCATCTGATTCATTGGCCTCAGACACAAATAATGAACCATCATCAAGCTCAATGACCGCTGAACCGACATTATCGACTTTGATAATACCTTCGAGTGTTTGACTAGCAAGTTTGTCATCTAACGACCATACTGCATTGGTGGTGGTTTGTTCTACGGAATTTAGCAGTTCTTGCTGTGCTGCAGTGAGCTGTTGATTAGTCGTAATGACCATAAACGCAATTTCTACTATAAAGATGGCAATTGCAAAAAACAAAGCAGTAAATACCACTAAGTTTGTTTGTTTCCATGTAAGAGACTTAAAACGGGCAGTCATGTATTATTCCATGTCATATAAGTGACTAATTTTACGTTAACTTTCGCAATTTTATTGCTAAAATTACTCATGATTTATAGGCGATATAAAATCAATCTTAACGTGGTTAGGTAATTAGTTAACCCTACAAAAATTGACACTATTAGCTACAACTTTAGTCAAATTCATCTGTCTTGTCATCAATAATCAAATCAAATAGTAAACCTCAGGTCATTTAATCGAAAAAATCTATGTTCAAAAACGTCTAAATCATTTGTTAATACGATGATCTCACGTAGGAAAATGATTATTTTAAAGATTTTCACATTCTGTAACTCGCGTCTATTTAACTATTCAGCTGAATTGAAGTATACTTGTGCGCGTAATTAAAGGTCATTAAATTAAGGAATGGGTCACGTGAATCCAATTGTAAAGAGTTTTGAGTATGGTCAACATACAGTCACCTTAGAAACAGGTGTTATTGCACGTCAAGCTGATGCTGCAGTTTTAGCAAGCATGGGCGATACCACAGTATTAGTTACTGTAGTTGGTAAAAAAGTAGCGGATTTAAGCCGTGACTTCTTCCCGCTAACTGTTAACTATCAAGAAAAAACCTATGCTGCAGGTAAAATACCTGGTGGTTTCTTCAAGCGTGAAGGTCGTCCATCAGAAGATGAAACTCTGATTGCGCGTCTTATTGACCGTCCTATTCGTCCTTTATTCCCTAACGGTTTTAAAAACGAAGTTCAAGTTATCATTACTGTGGTTTCTGTTGATCCACAAATCGAGCCAGATATTGTTTCGATGATTGGTACCTCAGCAGCGTTAGCTATTTCTGGTATTCCTTTCAGTGGCCCACTAGGTGCGGCGCGTGTTGGTTATATCAACGATGAATATGTACTTAACCCAACGGTTGATCAGCTTGCAACAAGTTCACTAAACTTAGTTGTTGCTGGTACTAAGGCTGCTGTACTTATGGTTGAATCTGAAGCTAAAGCGCTTGCAGAAGAAATCATGTTAGGTGCTGTAACTTACGGCCATGATCAACAACAAGTTGTTGTTGATGCTATTGCTGAGTTCAAAGCAGAAGCTGGCAAACCAACATGGGATTGGACTGCACCAGTTCAAGACCAGGCATTAGTAGCTAAAATCAAAGAGCTTGCAGAAGCTGGCATGACAGAAGCTTACCAAATTGAAGTTAAGCAAGACCGTTATGTACAAGTCGGTATTGTTAAAGCTGCCGCGAAAGCTGCATTAGTTGCAGAGAATCCAGATGTTGATACTCGTGAAGTAGACAACTTACTTGGTAGTTTAGAGAAAAGCGTTGTACGTGGCCGTATTATCAGTGGTAAGCCACGTATCGATGGTCGTGAACCAGATATGATCCGCGCGTTAAGTGTTTTAGCGGGTGTACTTCCACGTACTCACGGTAGTTCATTATTTACTCGTGGTGAAACTCAAGCATTAGTTACCTGTACATTAGGTACTGAACGTGATGCTCAGAAAATTGATAGCATCATGGGCGAACGTACTAATCGCTTTATGCTTCATTATAACTTCCCTCCGTATTCTGTTGGTGAAACAGGTATGGTTGGTTCACCTAAGCGTCGTGAAATTGGTCATGGTAAGTTAGCATGGCGCGGTATGAATGCCGTTATGCCTTCTGCTGAAGAATTCCCATACAGCATTCGTGTTGTATCTGAGATTACTGAATCTAACGGTTCAAGCTCTATGGCTTCAGTATGTGGTACTTCATTAGCATTAATGGATGCCGGTGTACCGATTAAAACTTCAGTTGCTGGTATTGCAATGGGTCTAGTTAAAGAAGGCGACGAATTCGTTGTACTTTCTGACATCTTAGGTGATGAAGATCACTTAGGCGATATGGACTTTAAAGTAGCTGGTACTCGTGATGGTATTACTGCTCTGCAGATGGATATCAAGATTGAAGGTATTACTAAAGAGATCATGGATATTGCACTGCAACAGGCTTATGGTGCACGTGTTCATATCCTAAACGTGATGGACCAAGCTATTGGCACACATCGTGGCGATATCTCTGCTCATGCTCCACGTATCACTACCATCAAGATTAACCCTGAGAAGATCCGTGATGTTATTGGTAAAGGCGGTGCGGTAATTCGTGCGCTAACCGAAGAAACGGGTACTACGATTGAGCTTGATGACAATGGTACTGTGAAGATTGCCTCTTCAAACGGTGAAGCAACTAAAGAAGCTATCCGTCGTATTGAAGAAATTACTGCTGAAGTTGAAGTGGGTCGTATCTACAACGGTAAAGTTATTCGTATCGTTGATTTCGGCGCATTCGTTAACATTCTTCCTGGTAAAGACGGTTTAGTACACATTTCACAAATCAGTGATGAACGTGTTGCTAACGTGTCAGATCATTTAGAAATGAACCAAGAAGTAGCTGTTAAAGTTATGGAAGTGGATCGTCAAGGTCGTGTAAGACTATCAATTAAAGAAGCTCAAGCGAAAGAAACTGCTGAGTAATGTAATTTAAAGGCTTAACGACAAAATAGGAGATCATTTGATCTCCTTTTTTTTATCTACAAAAAATAATCTGTAATGTGCATGGCTCTTAGATTGCCAGATTGCTATGATATTGAATATTAATAGAACCTGATAAGGTAAAGCGGATGGAATGTAAACTACGCACCACAATCGTTGCCGTTGTTGTCGGTGCAAGTATGTTGTTGTCAGGGTGTGCTGCAACGTTGGGTTCAAAGGATAATATTGCAGGGCAGATGATTGTCGCGCCTGTCATGCCTGATTATAAATTGGAAGTGACACTCGCAAAGCTAAATGAAATTTTGGCTACTATGGAGTTAACTGACGAACAACGTGCACGTTTTCATTACGATCGTGGGGTCATTTATGACAGTGTCGGATTGCGTTTACTTGGCCGAATCGATTTTCATCAAGCATTAAAATTACAACCCGATCTAGCCGATGCGTATAACTTTCTTGGTATTTATTACACTCAAGAAGGTGAGTTCGACAGTGCTTATGAAGCATTTGATGGTGTCCTTGAATTGTCACCAAACTATGACTATGCCTTTTTAAATCGTGGTATTGCATTATATTATGGCGAACGTTACGAATTAGCCGTTAATGATATGAAAGCTTTCTATGATCGTGATCCTAGTGACGGTTATCGAGCTTTGTGGCTGTATTTGATGTCTTCATCTATTGATAGCAAGCTGGCCTTGGCTGATCTTGGGATACAGCGTCAGCAGTTAAAGGATCAAGATTGGGCCAGTGTGTTAGTCGATTTTTATTTAGGTAAGATCAATCAAGAACAAGTATTTGCAGCTGCGAAAGAAGGTTTATCTCAGCCCAAAGAATATGCAGAACGTTTATGTGAAGCGTATTTTTACTTAGCGAAACATGCTGCTGAAAATGGTCAATATCAGCAAGCCGCTAATTTTTATCGTTTAACATTAGCCACCAATATCTATGATTTTGTTGAGCATCGTTATGCGAGAATTGAATTGGCTAGAATGAAAAATATGATTCAACAGTCTAGCGAATTGTCATCGAAGAGCTAAAAAACACTTTGCCTAGCCAATTCTATCGATAGGCGCTATAATTTGCGCCTTTTTTAGCGGCTAGTGCAAGGTTAACATGTCAGGCAATAAAGTTGAGGTCGACAAGCGTCGTACCTTCGCCATCATTTCGCACCCCGATGCGGGTAAAACCACCATCACCGAAAAAGTACTTTTATTCGGAAACGCCTTACAAAAGGCTGGCACGGTAAAAGGCAAAAAGTCTGGTCAACATGCTAAATCTGATTGGATGGAAATGGAAAAAGATCGTGGTATTTCGATTACCACTTCTGTGATGCAATTTCCTTACGGTGGCGCGCTCATCAATTTACTTGATACGCCTGGTCACGAAGACTTTTCGGAAGACACTTACCGTACACTAACCGCAGTAGATTCTTGTTTAATGGTTATTGACTCCGCGAAAGGTGTTGAAGATCGTACCATTAAGCTTATGGAAGTGACGCGTTTGCGTGACACACCTATTGTGACATTCATGAACAAATGTGATCGTGATATTCGCGACCCCATTGAATTGATGGATGAAGTAGAAGACATCTTAAAAATAGCTTGTGCACCTATTACTTGGCCAATAGGTTCGGGTAAGGAATTTAAAGGTGTGTATCACATCTTGCGTGATGAAATCATTTTATACCAGAGCGGTATGGGCCATACCATCCAAGAAGAACGCATTATTAAAGGATTACATAATCCTGAATTAGATAAAGTGCTTGGATCGTACGCCAATGAAATACGCGATGAAATGGAACTTGTTGCTGGCGCTTCAAATGAATTCAATCAAGAAGCTTTTCTAAAAGGCGATCTTACGCCAGTATATTTTGGTACAGCCTTGGGTAACTTCGGTGTGGATCATATTTTGGATGGCATCGTTGAGTGGGCTCCAAAGCCGCTTCCTCGTGAAAGTGATGTACGAAATGTCACGCCGGATGAAGAAAAGTTCTCTGGCTTTATTTTTAAAATTCAAGCCAATATGGATCCAAAACATCGAGACCGTGTTGCCTTTATGCGTGTTTGCTCAGGTCGATATGAGCAAGGTATGAAAATGCACCATGTGCGTATCGGTAAAGATGTTAATGTCAGCGATGCTTTGACCTTTATGGCTGGAGATCGAAGCCGTGCTGAAGCGGCCTATCCAGGCGATATCATTGGATTACATAATCATGGCACCATGCGAATTGGTGATACATTTACTCAAGGCGAAAAACTACGCTTTACTGGGGTGCCAAACTTTGCACCTGAAATGTTCCGTCGTATTCGTTTAAAAGATCCACTAAAACAAAAGCAGTTACTTAAAGGCTTAGTACAATTATCTGAAGAGGGAGCTGTACAGGTCTTCAGACCAATTGACTCTAACGATTTAATCGTAGGTGCGGTTGGTGTGCTACAGTTTGAAGTGGTTGTTGGACGATTAAAAAGTGAATATAACGTAGAAGCTATTTACGAAGGTATTAGTGTGAGTACCGCACGTTGGGTGTATTGCAAAGATGAGCGTAAATTAGAAGAGTTTCGTCGTAAATGTAGTCAAAATTTAGCCCTCGATGGCGGAAATAACTTGACCTATATTGCTCCAACAATGGTTAATCTAAATTTATCTATGGAACGCTACCCAGATGTTGAGTTTGCCAAAACACGCGAACATTAAATGTTAAGAAGTGTTTTACAGATATGTTAAAAAAGGTGGCTTTGCCGCCTTTTTTATTATTATTTTTAAGAGGGAATTAAGATGATTAAGGCTATTTTTAGACTATTTATTGTGAAACCCTGGCAAAGGTACATTTTATGGTGCGATGAGATGGGATTAACCCTAGAAAATAAACGTAGCTGTGTACCACGATTGAGTGAACCTACAAATGAAGCATCGATATCTGAGCCCGTCATAAAACAGAATGTTATTGGTAATAAAAAAGAGCGACATTATGATTGATACTCATGCCCATCTCGACATGTCAGAGTTCGATAATGATAGAACACAATTATTCGATGCCATGCATCGCCATGGTATTAGCTCTGCTATTTTACCAGGAGTGTCAGTCGATCAATGGCAAAAGCAAATCCTAATAGCGCAGCAGTTTAATTGTTATTTCTCACTCGGTATTCATCCTTGGTATGTGCCGGATGATATTGATGCGGCTATTATTACACTTGAAGCAACGATACAACAATATAGCAAGAATAGGCGTTTGGTTGCTGTTGGGGAGTGTGGGCTGGATAAATTACATCATTGGTCAGATAAACAATTGTTGTTACTTGAGAAACAGTTATCACTTGCTCAAATTTATCAATTGCCCGTCATTTTACATGCCGTTAAAGCTCATCAAGAATTATTGTCATTGTTGGATCGTATTAAGCTATCTAAAGGCGGTGTTGTACATGGATTTTATGGCAACAGTGATATTGCGAAACGTTATATTTCGCTGGGTTTTAAATTAGGCATTGGTGCTTTAATACTCAATCCAAGTGCAAAAAAGCTTCGAGAAACAGTGGTTAATTTACCTTTAGAGCACTTTTTATTGGAAACGGACTCGCCAAGCATGCCACCTTTTGACCATCCTAAATCACGAAACACTCCTCTTATTCTGCCTCGAATTGTGTCCGAAATCGCATTTTTGAAGAAAAAGCCTACTGTTTGTATATTAGAACAGTTGAATAAAAATGCGTTGCAACTGTTTGAGCTTTAATTGTTTTTTAATGAACATAGAGACTTGAATTGTTTTTAATGTCGTAAGGGTTTGAAATTAAACTTTAAAAACTTGATCAAAACGACGCTTTTCGTTTCACGCTCAGTTATAATCATCAACGGAAATTAGGTGAGTTAACAACATTCAAAAAAACTGTTAACAAAAGGGTGATGATTAATGGATATAGTAATGAGTTTAGTAGGGGTGGTCACCTTACTATTGATAGGTTTTGCACTATCAAACAATAGAAAAGCAATTAACGTACGTACTGTCGGTGGTGCTTTATTAATTCAAGCATTCTTCGCTGGTTTTGTTTTATATGTTCCAGTCGGTAAAGATATACTGAAAGGTGTTTCTGATGCGGTATCAAGTGTTATTAGTTATGCACAAGCAGGTACCAGCTTCTTATTTGGTGATTTAGCTAACTTTAAAGTTGGTTTTATTTTTGCCATTAACGTATTACCTGTCATTATTTTCTTCTCTTCTCTAATTGCAGTGCTTTACTATTTAGGCATTATGCAGTGGATCATCCGTATTATCGGTGGTGGACTACAAAAAGCATTAGGCACTAGTCGTACAGAATCTATGTCAGCTACAGCGAATATTTTCGTTGGACAAACAGAAGCACCATTAGTTGTGCGTCCGTTTATTGCGACAATGACTCAGTCTGAGTTATTCGCAATCATGGTTGGTGGCTTAGCATCAATCGCTGGTTCTGTATTAGCTGGTTACGCTCAAATGGGTGTTCCAATTCAATACTTAGTAGCAGCGTCATTCATGGCAGCACCAGGTGGTCTATTAATGGCTAAACTGATGCACCCTGAAACAGAAGCTTCTATCAACGAAATGGAAGATTTACCAGATGACCCAGATAAGCCAGCAAACGTGTTAGATGCTGCTGCTTCAGGTGCTGCATCAGGTATGCATCTTGCATTGAACGTTGGTGCTATGTTGATCGCATTCGTTGGTTTAATTGCAATGATCAACGGTATCATCGGTGGCGTAACAGGTTGGTTTGGTTTAGAAGGTATTACTCTAGAACTTATCCTTGGTTATATCTTTATGCCTCTTGCTTTCTTAATCGGTGTACCTTGGAACGAAGCACTTGTTGCTGGTTCTTTCATCGGTCAAAAGATTGTTGTTAACGAATTTGTTGCTTACTTAAACTTCGCTCCGTATCTACTTGATGCATCTGCTGAAGGCTTCAAAGTAGTAGCTGAAACAGGCGCAATGATGTCTGACCGTACTAAAGCAATTATCTCTTTTGCTTTGTGTGGATTCGCTAACTTATCTTCTATTGCAATCTTACTTGGTGGTTTAGGTGCTATGGCTCCTGCACGTCGCCATGACCTTGCAAAATTAGGTATCCGTGCTGTTATCGCTGGTTCATTAGCTAACTTAATGAGCGCGACATTAGCCGGTTTATTCTTAGCTATCTAAGTTAAGAGTAACTCCAGGGGGAATACCTCCTACAGCTGGGTCTTTACGTTAATAATAATTAGAGACCCAGTTTTGTAATAAAGTTGTTATTGATTTTTGTGTTAATCCACCGTTTCCCAATACGAAGTTATGCTGTTTTATTGATTGCAAAAGAGGATGCATTAAATTCTCTAGTCAAGATTGAAATGTCAAATTGTTAATGATGTGTGGACAAAAAGTCGCGACATTGTTCACAAAAAAGAATTTTGTATTCGTTTTTTATCGATTAAATATTGAGATTTATATCAGTAACGGTAAAATACGAATGATTAAAAAGAAGTGCTATCCAAGAAGATAGTTAAATAATATACATGGGGTTGATGATGAAAAATGTAAAAATGTTAGCTTTAGCGGGTGCAACAGTCGCTGCTATTTCTGGTAATGCTTTCGCTGCAGATCGTACCGATCTTCACGCTACTGATTACAAATGGTTGCAGTTTAATGCTATGTACTCTATTGGCGAAAAGCCAGATAACCCAGCTTCTGGTGATCAACATAACTACTTAGAAATGGAGTTTGGTGGTCGTTCTGGTGTTGTTGATCTTTATGGTTATGTTGATGTGTTCAACTTAGCAAATGAATCTACTGACAATGGTGACAAAAATCCTGGTTCAGGCACTAGTAAATTGTTCATGAAATTTGCTCCACGTTTCTCTATCGATGCGATTACTGGTAAAGATTTATCTTTTGGTCCAATCCAAGAAGTATATTTCTCAACCTTGTTCAACTGGGATGGTCTTAACGGCGAAGGCGTTAACTCTACATTCTGGGGTGTTGGTGCTGATGTAAACGTACCTTGGTTAGGCAAAACTGGTATGAACCTTTATGGTTACTACGACATGAACGCTAAAGAGTGGAACGGATATCAGTTCTCAGCTAACTGGTTCAAGCCTTTCTACTTCTTCGACAACAAGAGCTTCTTATCATTCCAAGGTTATATCGATTACCAATTTGGTGCTGATGAAGACGACAACATGTTCGTTCCTAAGACTTCAAGCGGTGGTAACATCTTCTTTGGTCTATACTGGCACTCAGATCGTTACGCGCTTGGTTATGGCTTAAAAGGCTTCAAAGACGTATACCTACTTGAAGATGAAGGCGGTTTGGTTGGCCTAGAATCTACTGGTTGGTCACATTACCTATCTGCAACTTACAAGTTCTAAGATTGGTATAGTGAATCTGTTGGAGCCGCATTTGCGGCTCCATATTTTATAATAAAAGTAATATCGAACTTTCATTTAAAATCATTGTCTAACAAGAGTGTTTTTATATAAAAGTTTGTACTCTACAAAGTTTTATTTTTACGCGCTAAAAAGGATTTTTCGCGGAACAGTTGAAACAAATATCTTTGT
>TARA_R110000796_G_scaffold98628_5_pt1 | contig 14133 bp, 17 predicted proteins | sample TARA_R110000796 | Tara Oceans TARA_R110000796 (sample SAMEA4397815) | marine metagenome | biome: Polar Biome; feature: [SRF] surface water layer (ENVO:00010504); material: water (ENVO:00002006), including particulate matter (ENVO:01000060) such as... | depth 5 m | reverse complement strand
CCGCCGCGCCTTATGGCGCGAAAGCCAAGGGCGCGGATGCGCCCGCCCGGCGCCTGAGGTTAAATTAAAGTAGCGCAGGCCCGCTGGATTCTGGTGCAGGCCTCGATCAATATCTCTTCCGATGTCGCGTAGCTGATCCGGAATGCCGGCGAGAGGCCAAAGGCCCCACCATGCACAGCGGCAACCTGTGCTTCTTCCAGAAAATAGGCGATCAGATCTTCATCCGTGTTGATCACCACGCCCTTGGGTGTTGTTTTGCCCATCAGCTCGCTGGCGTCAGGATAGACATAAAAGGCACCTTCCGGAGTCGGACATTGCAGACCCGGCGTGTCATTGATCATCGACACCACCAGATCGCGGCGTTTCTCGAAAGCGGCGTTGCGCTCGATCAGAAAATCCTGCGGGCCGTTGAGAGCTGCCACCGCTGCCGCCTGTGAAATCGAGCTGGGGTTGGAGGTCGACTGCGACTGCAACTTGGCCATCGCCTTGATCAGCCATTCCGGGCCACCGGCATAACCGATCCGCCAACCGGTCATCGCATAAGCTTTGGAAACGCCGTTGACCGTCAATGTCCGGTCGTAGAGATCGGGACAGACCTGCGCGATCGTGGCGAACGGGAAATCGGCATACCAGATATGTTCGTACATATCGTCGGTCATCACCATCACCTGCTCGTGCGGAGATATGACGGCGCCCAGCGCCTTCAGTTCGTCGGCGCTATAGGCCGCGCCGCTCGGGTTGGATGGCGAGTTCAGGATCAGCCATTTGGTCTTTGGCGTAATCGCCGCTTCCAGCTGTTCCGGCGTGATCTTGTAGCCCTGGTCAGCCCCCGCCGCGATAAACACCGGAGTGCCGCCGGCAAAATTGACGATGTCGGGATAGCTGACCCAGTAAGGCGCGGGGATGATCACCTCGTCGCCTTCTTCGACCGTCGCCACCAGCGCGTTGAACAATGTGTGCTTGCCGCCGCTGTTGGCGGTGATCTGCTTCGTCGTATAGGTCAGGCCGTTGTCGCGCGCGAACTTGTCGACAATCGCCTGTTTCAGCGCCGCGGTGCCGTCGACCACCGTATAATTGGTGTCGCCGTCGCGGATCGCCTGGATCGCCGCTTCCTTGACGAAGTCGGGCGTGTCGAAATCGGGTTCACCGGCCGACAGGCCGATCACGTCAATGCCCTGCGCTTTCAGTTCGGTGACCTTTGCGGTCATCGCCAGCGTGGCAGAAGGTTGGATACGTCCGAGTGCTTTGGAGATCATGGTCATGGGAGGTCCTGTCGCAAGGAATAAGCGTGACTGCCTAATATCATTGCTGCTGCACTGCAACAGGGAGAATGGGTCAGCTGCGCTTTTTCACAAACTCTGCTCGCAGTACGAGACCTTTTATGCCTTCGTGCCTGCAATCAATCTCCTGATCGTCCCCGGTCAGGCGAATCGACTTGATCAATGTCCCGCGTTTCAGCGTCTGTCCCGCACCCTTGACCTTGAGATCCTTGATCAGGGTGACCGCATCGCCATCGGCCAGCACATTGCCCACCGCATCAACAACCTCCGGTCCTGACGATTGCGCCGCAGCATCTTCCGGGCTCAACCATTCGCCCGTTTCTTCGTCATAAACATAATCGCCTGCGCCGTCGCTCATTACAAAGAATCCAATGCTTGTTGCATGTCGGCGATAATATCGTCGATATGTTCGATCCCGACCGATAACCGCACCACATCGGGCCCGGCACCAGCGGCAACCAGTTCATCGCCCGACAATTGGCTATGCGTCGTCGAGGCGGGGTGGATGATCAGCGATCTTGTGTCGCCGATATTGGCGAGATGGCTGAACAGCTTGACCGCTTCGACCAGTTTTCTTCCCGCTTCATAGCCACCCTTCAGACCGAAGGTGAACACCGCGCCGCCCTTGCCGCCGAGATATTTCTGCGCCAGCGCGTGATATTCATTGTCCGGCAAGCCGGCATAAGAGACCCAGCTGACCTCCTCGCGGCCCTGCAGCCACTGCGCCATTTTGAGCGCGTTCTCGCAATGCCGCTCCATACGCAGCGCCAGCGTTTCCATGCCAGTCAATATATAGAATGCGTTCTGCGGCGCCAGTGCCGGCCCCAGATCGCGCAAGGACAAGGCGCGCGCAGCGAGGATAAACGCCATCGGGCCAAAGGCATCGGTGAAAACCTTGCCATGATAAGACGGGTTTGGCTGGTTCAGGAACGCATATTTCGGACTCTTGGTCCAGTCGAACTTGCCGCTGTCGACGATCAGGCCGGCGACGCTATTGCCGTGCCCACCGAGAAATTTGGTGCCACTCTCCACGACAATATCCGCGCCATGTTCGATCGGGCGGCAGAGCATCGGCGAGGCCATCGTATTGTCGACCACCAGCGGGATGCCGGCTGCATGAGCGATATCGGCAATCGCCTCGATATCCTGTACCACGCCGCCGGGATTGGCGAGGCTCTCGATAAACACGCAGCGCGTGTCATCGGTGATCGCGCCCCTGACTTCGTCCATATTGTCGGCGTCGACAAAGGTGACGTTCCAGCCGAATTTCTTGACCGAATGGGCGAGCTGGTTGAGCGAGCCGCCGTAAAGCTTCTTCGCCGCAACAATATGCGCGCCTGGGTCCATCAGCACATGGAAGACGATGATCTGCGCCGCATGGCCCGAAGCCACCGCCAGCGCGCCGACGCCGCCCTCCATCGCCGCAATCTTGCCTTCCAGCGCGCCGTTGGTCGGGTTCATGATCCGCGTGTAAATATTGCCGAACGCATCGAGATTGAACAGATCGGCAGCATGGTCGACATCATCGAAAACATAAGAGGCCGTCTGGTAAATCGGCGTGATCCGCGCGTTGGTCGTCGGATCGGGTTCGGTGCCGGCGTGTACAGCCATGGTCTCGAGATGGGTGGTCATGATGCGTCCTTATTCCAAGAAATATGCAGCGTGCCTAATATCAATGCGCCGTCACCGCAACCAGACTTGTGACGGGATGATACGGGCTGGCGGAATTTTTCCGCCGTTACCAGATTGCCCGCTGCAATAACCGTGATGATTTTCCCGAATGTAGTGAAACTTTATCCGCTCTGCGCGTTGGTCAGATGAAACGGAAAAAGGAAAGATACCATGAGCAACAAAGATATGAACGATACAGTCAACCGCGACGAGATTCGGGAAGAATTCTGGGAGTCGATCGCCGACAGCCCCTTTGTGATGATCGCGCTGGATAGCGGCCGCGAGCATAGCATCCCGATGCGCGCGCAGCTCGACAAGGACGCAAACAGCGCGATCTGGTTCTACACCTCGCGTGACAACCGGCTCGCCAAGGGCGGCCCGGCGATGATGCAATTTGTCTCCAAAGGCCATGATCTTTTCGCCTGCGTCTCCGGCAATCTGACCGAGGAAACCAATGATGCGATTATCGACAAGCACTGGAGCAAGCCGGTCGAGGCATGGTACGAACAGGGCCGTCAGGACCCGAGCCTGCTGATGCTGCGCCTCGATCTCGGTGACGCGGAAATCTGGGAAGCCGATCCCGGTGTAGTTGGCATGTTCAAGATGATGACCGGCATGACTATGAACGGCGACGAAATGGGCGACCATGCCAAGGTGCCGCTCTAGGCGCGGCCACTGCCATCTGAACGCAGTCCACAGGGGCCGCAGAAGAACGGAATAGAGCGGACGCCGGCGTTAGAGTCGGGCATTATCCCGCTTTGCTCCCGCCTTCTGCTGCCCCTGTCTTTCTCGCGTTTTCGCTGCAACAAATGTCCGGCCCGCGCGTTCTTTTGCCATGACGGATATTCTCGCCGGACCCGATACGATTGCTTGGTCAGAGGCGCTGTGGCGACTCGGCGCCGCCACCCTGCTACCGTTTCTGATCGGGCTGGAGCGGTTCATCCGCAGAAAACCGATTGATTTCCGGCCCTTTGTGATCATCTCGGTCGCAGCCTGCGCGCTGGCGATCGGCGCGATGGAGCTGCTCGAATCCACCCGCGATCCACAGAGCGATATCGACCCTAGCCGGGTGTTCGAAGGTGTGATCACCGGCATCGGTTTTCTCGGTGCCGGCGCGATGTTCCGCGAGGGCAGCTTTGTCCAGGGTGCCGGTTCGGCCGCCGCGATCTGGGCAGCGGGCGCGATCGGACTGATCTGCGGCTTCGGGGAAATCTGGCTGGCCGCGATCATCACCGGAATCATCCTGACCGTGTTGATCACCAGCGCACCCTTTACCTCGCACTGGGACCCGGGAGAAGATGAAGAGCGGTCACCGTCCTGAACCAGCCGATCAGAACAACCACCATCAGAAACAGGAGATATATATGCCAGCAAAATCCAAAGCCCAGCAACGCGCCGCCGGAGCGGCTTTGTCCGCCAAGCGCGGCGAGACCAAGGTCGGTGATCTCAAGGGCGCGTCGAAGGACATGTATGACAGCATGAGTGAAAAGGAGCTGGAGGATTTTGCCAGCACCGATCACGACGGCCTGCCCGATAAAGTCGAAGACGACGACTAGCCCCTTCGAGTAGCGGTCGTCGCCCCGCCTGAAGCAGTCATATCCACCACGCACAAAAAAGCCGGGCGAAATCACTTTCGCCCGGCTTCTTGCGTCTAGGACAACGGCCTACCAGTAAGGCGTCACCGTCCAGTAATTATAGACGCTCGACTGATAATCGCGGTCATAGACCCGGTCCGGTTCGTTATTGCCAAAGCGCGGCGCATCCATCAGCTGTTCCTTGGTCACATCGATCCGGTAGCCGCCGAGGTTAGTGTCATAGTCGAGCTTCGACCAGGGAATGCTGTGCTTCTCGTCACCTATGCCAAGGAAGCCGCCAGCGGAAATCACCACATCGGTAACATTGCCGCCACGCTTGTCGATCAGCAGTTTGTCGACCGATCCGATCTTGCCTTCGTCCGGGCCATAGACGGTGGTGCCGTCCACGCGGTCGCTGCCGATTACCATGCCGTTTTGCTCATCCTGTAACATAATTTTATCTCCTCTAGGTTTCAGGGATAGCCCCACGGCGGCCCGTATTCAGGGGGAAGGCCGATGCCATGTGGCTACAGGAAATCTACCAACGACCGCGAAGATCGTTCCGCGGATTTTTCGAAATTTATGATTGTGGAGAAAAGCCGCGGGATGCGACGCCCACTGGCCCCAAATCTCAGCCGACACACGTCCAAAAAATTGAACAGTTGCGCCAAAAGCTGGTTGATGCAATTCCTCAAAATGCCGGTTCCAGCATATCATCCGGCTCCACTTGCCGGAAAACTACTCTATTGAACCAAACGTCCAATTTTGAGGAATGAGCATGATGAATTTGAGGATGACAGGCGCAGGCCTGACTCTGGCGATGGCCCTGATCACCGCCTGCCCCGCATCTGCAACGATATTGGCAGAAAGCAGCTCTGCCACAGCGGTTGCAAAGACCGAACCAGCAGAGCCCTCCTTCATCCCGGCGGATTTCAACGCCCCTACTCTGATCGAGACAGAAGATTTCAAGATCGTGCCACTGGGCCCGGATCTGGTTGATGTAGATTTCGCCGCCTATATGTCCTCCATCGATCATTTGCAGAAGACGTTCACCCGCAGCACCGGCTGGCCGCACAAGGACATCACTGCTGCCGACGCGATGAAGGACATGGAAAGTGAACAGGCCCGGTTTGAAAGCCGCAAATCCTTTGCCTATGCCATACTCACGCCGGACGGCAGCCGCGAGCGTGGCTCCCTCTACGTCCAACCAAGCAATGTGGAAGGCTATGATGCCGTGGTCAAAATGTGGGTGACCAAGGCCGAATATGATGCAGGCTTCGACGCCGAGCTATATCAATGGGCCAGCCGCTGGGTAGCGACAGACTGGCCATTCGAGAAAGTCGCCTATCCCGGACGCGCGATAGACTGGGGCAGTTGGGATACCCTCGTGGCAGCGGGCAAGGCTGAAAAAGCAGCGCCAGCAGAATAAAGCCGCTGAGACCCAAAGCGACTGGACGGACAGGGGCAACGTTGTTTCATAAACCCGAGCGGCACGCCAAGGTGCATGATGGATATCCTCAAATGACCGGTATAGCGGTGGCGGGAGAATGACAGCCTTAAGGTTCCATCCGATCCGTTCGATTGACTGGAAATGGGTGGGTAGCGGACATAATTGATCTGAGCGTATCGCTTACAAAAGCGGGGCGGAAATTATCCCGCCCCGTCATCAATGTTTTATGAGTAGGCGCCTTCCGAATAAGTGAGTTCATAGCTGTGGCTGTAAACTTCAAAAACGATCCCGAACGGATCTTCGACGTAGCACATCCGATATGGCTTCTCGCCGGGATAATATTCTCTGATCGGCATACGCTGTTTACCGCCGGCCGCGACGATCTTTTCCACCAGTCCTTCGACGTCCGGGTCCTGAACACAGAAGTGAAAAGTGCCGTGGCGCTTATGCTCGAGATTGTCTTTTGGGGCGTGGTTCTCAGGAAATTCGAAGATCTCAATGCCAACTCGGTCAGCCGTGGCCAGGTGGGCTATCTTGAGACTTTTCCAATCCGGGCCGAATACATCGGTGCACATCACTCCAATCGGGCTGTCGTCCTCGAATATCTCTGTGGGTTCCATAATCGTATAGAGTCCGAGAACCTCGGTGTAAAATTTCACCGCTGCTTCGAGGTCAGGCACTGACAGGCCAATATGCGAAAAGCTTTTGGGCGATACATTCATTTGGGCGTCCTTTCACTTGTTGATATGCCCTATCTAGTCACTACTCACGCAGGCTTGAAATTATGAATCAAACTCGCTATGATAATTTTATGTTATGACTAGCTTGAATTCTACATGGTTGCGGTCCTTCACCGTGCTCTGCGAAGAAGAGAACTTCACGAAAGCCGCCGCGCGTCTGAACATGACTCAGCCCGGCATGTCACAGCACATTGCAAAATTGGAACATAAGCTGCAATCAAGCCTGATTGATCGGGATGCACCAGGGTTCGTGCTGACGTCCGCGGGACAGAAGACACTAATCATGGCGAAGGCACGATGGCTTGCGGAAAAGGCCTTTCTCGAAAGCCTTAGTGAAGGGGATCCGGATCGGGGCACCGCCAGCGTTGCCTGTTCGGGGAGCTTTGCGATGCTCCTCTACCCGGCATTAACCGCTTGGATGTTAAATGCTCCTGACCTTTCCATAGAGCTGACTGCCGCGCCCAAGCGGGAGGTGATTGAGGGTGTGCTCTCCGGGAAATTCGGCCTGGGGGTGACGACAGATTTCTCAGGTCACCCGCGATTGGATGCCGAACCTCTGGGCACCGAGCATCTCGATTTAATCCTTCCTGTGGAATGGAAAAACAGAACACCGGCATTCGATGATCTCCAGGCCCTTGGCTATATCCACCACCCTGACGGAGCAACCTATGCCGACAGAGTATTGGCCTCCAACTATCGAAGCGAATATGAGGGCATCGACAGACTGCGGATAAAAAGCTTCATAAATCAAATCGGTCAAATACCGGTCCCGGTAGCAAATGGAATAGGCTATACAATATTGCCGCGAAGCGGAGTGCTTGCCTTTCCTGATCGCGAAACTCTGACCACCGCCCGATTGCCGAATTGGAACAAGACGGAACTATTCCTGATCTGGCCGAAGGGACGCAAACCGAGCGCACCAATCGAGAAAATGATTGCAATAATCCGAGAAGAAGCCCGCAAGCTGGACTAGCTTTAAGGCCAGCTTTTGGGGCGATTGCTGAACCTCTCCTTTTGCGCCCCACGCGGACATTGGCTATGATGGTCATTGAATATGCAAAAGGACAGCATGGTGAAAGAAATGCCCGACACGGTTTTGATAAACGCCGGGAAATACATGCTCCGCAAGCTGGAGCCTGACGATAGCGCGGCCTTGTTCCCGACATTTTCGAACGAGGAGGCGTGCCGGTTTCTTTCGCGCCCGCATTTTGACAGCGAAGTCGCGTTGCGCGCCTGGCTCGTCGATCCGGACTGGAATGGCCGCAGCTGGGTCGCGATTGATAAATCCGATAATGCCGTTGTCGGCCGCTTTGTCGCGGTCCCGGCCGGTGATGATCAGGTCACCGAATTGGGATATATCACGGTAACAGAGCGACAGGGCCGGGGAATCGCGCGTACGTGCACCTCCGCACTGATTTCCCATCTGTTCGAACGGGAGAACCATCGCCGTGTTTTCGCGGAAATTGACAGCAAAAATCTGGCTTCGATAGCGCTGGCCGAGCGCCTGGGTTTCACCCGCGAAGCCTGTCTGCGCGAGCATGAGCGCACCCACAACGGACTTTGCGACATGCTGGTCTATGGCCTGCTTCGTCGCGAATGGAGCAGTGACAGTCAATTGCAATGACAGCGCAGGAACGGACCTAGGCAAGTCGCGGATAGGCTATGAAGTTACCGCCTCATTCGCGCAGCGCGAATGCGCGCCAGCTTTTTGGTACGACTGTATCTGATCCTTCATCCATTCTGATGGCACGCAACATTATAGCGCTGGCACCGGCAACGCCCAATTCGCGAGAGAGGATGGCAAGATTGGCAACGTCTCTCTGGCCTGCCAGTCCGGCCTCATCCAGTTCGATCAATTGTTTATACGCGCCGACACGATCTCCCCGCTGCAAAGCTGCGCTTATCAGACTTCGCCGTGCGCTTGCTTCTTCCATCGGGTGCATCGCGCCTGTTTCGATCATCGTCTCGAGCGCAAGCTCACGCGCTTCCCTATCCCCGGCTTCATCGGCGATGCGATACTGCCATTGCGCCGCTTTCAACCGTTCGTCAGAGGTGAATTGCGTTGAACCGGAAATCAGCGCGTAGCCGTCGCCTGCCTCGGTCAATCGGCCTTCCGCATATAATTCCTGCGCGTCTGCCATGATGCAAGCGGCTGTTTTGGAAAGCGACTCATCGTTGCTTACGCAAGCCCGGGATTTTTTGATCCGCCTGAATCCTCCTGCCGGATCCATCCCGCTGCCCGGCGTAAAACCACGCGTTCCGGTAGATGTCGCAATATTTCCATCGACAGATGCCGGCGTGCGGGGGATGCGCGAGCCAAGGACTATTTCGGCCGGGCCGGCTTTATTGCCCGTCACTATAATCACGTCGGATTGCGATGTGGATTCCATGTCTTCGGCAGATGCGCGATCTTCCTCGTTTTCAGCACCGGAGACTGGCGAATCTGCTGCCTTGCTATCCTCTTGTTGAGCATTGGCCGGAACCGTCGCGAGTAACAAAACGATCGTCAAAGCAACCGAAGTCACAGATAGTCCATTTATCACCGGCGCCATAACGTTCTCCAGATAGCTTATGATCCATGCATTCCATGGCATAAAATGCGCAGAAAGGCACTCATGATCGGTGGGTATAGCCACTTTTCTATCGTGAAACGGGACAATGCGAGTTTATTTCTAATTTGGCCTGAATTGGAGGAAAGCGGCCATTGAAAAAGAAAATCTGTTTTACGCCTGAGGGATCGCGCTGGAGGACTGGCAGCTGCCCGCAGAACTTGCACGATGGGCGGCATGGCACTGGTTCCGGGCAATTTTGGTGATGATCGCCTTTGCTGCCAGCATCGTTGCAACAATATGATCGCGCACCCGGACATTTAAGGAACAATAAGTGGACAGTCTTTACGCGATGATATTGGAGCGCTCGACGCGCATATTCACATTCGACCTTGGCCGCTATCTGGTGACGGCTGGCCTTCTTTCATGGATCCTCTGGCTGGCAAAAAGCTGGTCGGACAGCCGGCGGATCCAGACACGCCGCGCCAAAAGCGCCGATTATCGGCGGGAGATATTTTCCTCGCTTAGAACCGTTTGAAGCAGTTACCGAGGCCGCCTTTGTCCCGATATATTTGCTGTTCCTGACCGCGATCGGCCTACCGGTTTACACGCTAGCGATTGCGATTTTCCTGATCCATATGATCATTCGCAACACCATGGGGCATGCCGGTGTCGAGCTGTTTCCCGCGGGTTGGACCAGAGGCCCTTTCCGCTGGATCACGACAACCACCCATCATGACCTGCATCATAGCCACGGCAATGCCAATTTCGGTCTCTATTTCACATGGTGGGACCGGTAGATGGGAACAGAGCATCCGGACTATCTCCAAAGATTTGATCTGGTCGTCGGCAATCAGGGCATAGACGCCTTTGGGGCGCCAAAAACAGCAGAGATAGTTGCCGATAAAAGCGGCTGACCGGGCATGCGGCAGCGGTACGGCGGAGGTTTGCCTTTCCGCTGGTCGGCCGTCATCCCGGCGCAGGCCGGGATCCAGACCAATCAGCGGGGTGCGAAAGCGAGGCGGGTTAGGTCCCAGCCTGCGCTGGGACGAAGATCTTGCTAGCCAGCAAAGGCACCGTCAACGCCCCCCGCCAATCAACCCGACAAACCTGTTCTCGCCCACCCGCAGCCCGCTGATATTCGCGCTGTCACTCTCGATCATCGCCAACCGCTCGCCAGCCTCCATCTCGATCAGATCGAACACCGCCGGATGGACATAGCTCTTGCGGCAGATCGCCGGCGTGTTGCGCAGGGTCGTGGCGGCGGCTTCGCAGGCTTGCTTGATCGTCGGGTTCTCGTCCGAAACGATCGCGTCCAGTGCGGCGACGCTGCCGTGCCAGGTGCGGAACATCTTGGCGCTGAGGCTCTCCATGCCGGACACCGCTTTCAGCCAGTCGTTGACGTCGCCGCTGTCGAGCGGATGCACTTCGCCGTCGCTGCCGACATATTGGAACAATCTTTTGCCGGGCAAATCATCGATCTGCTCCAATATCCTCTGCAGCCGTGTGTCGCGCAGACTGCAACTCACCCGCTTCCCGCCCTTGGCGCGATAGCGCAGGCGCATCAAATCCTCGCCATAGCTGACATTGCCGATATCCAGCGTGGTCGCCCCCTTGCTCATGCGCGAGCTGCCGCCGACCCGGATCGCGGTCCGGTCGATCAGCCGGACCAGCGCCGCAATCGCCACATCCTTGCTCGGCTCATCACCGACCTGCCCGGGCGTGAGCAGCGCGTTCACCTTGCGCCGAATTCGGGGAAGTGTTTGGGCAAATTCCGCCAGCTGGTCGAATTTCTGCCGGTCGCGATAGATGCGCCACTGGTCATGATAGCGATATTGCTTGCGCGTCGCGGCATCGAAACCGGTCGCCTGGATATGGCCATTGGCCTTCGGGCAAATCCACACATCGGTATAAGCGGGCGGTACGCCCAGCTTCCTGATCCGCGCCAGTTCGACGCTGCATTTCAGCGGGCTCTTGTCCGGCAACAAATATTGAAACCCCCGCCCCCGCCGCACCCGCGAGATCCCGGGCTCCTCGTCGCTGCTGTAGACCAGGCTGGGGATGCGGAACTCGGTTCCGTTGTGGCTAAGCTGGATCAAGGCCGTGGTCCTGTGGGGGCCGGTCGGTGTGGGTTAGCGGGTGTTTGGGATTGATTTTCCATGATCGAGAAACTCGAATCGTGGTGATCGGTTCCAGAGGTGATGGTGAATGTTTTATTGGCAGGTTAAGAAGGGATGGAAAGCCGCCGTTCACCCAATGGCGATGACTGGAAGGCCGTCGCGCGAAGCGGGGTGAGCCTGCAGGGCAGTGTCAACGTGGTGCCGGATCTTCCACAACATCCGATGTATTTGATCGACCTCATTCTCTTCGAAGTTTAACGACTCGCCGCCGCGCACTGCCAAGAAGTCATGGAATTCACCATCCGGCAGAGGCGTTCGCCAGATTTCCAAACCCATATTAGTAAAGTCGCTATCTGAGTGCGCGTGCAGCTTGTTTCGGTATGTGAGCAGCTGCTCGTGAAGCCGCCTTTCGTCAGGTCCAAGTTCAAGTTCGGGTACCATATTCCAGTTGAAGGGTGGTGCGACCTGACCGCGCGACTGAACGAAAGGTCGACCGTATGCGACGACCATTGTTGTTTCGTAACAATGGAACTTACGGCTCTCCGCATTGCTATAACTCTTGATCCAATCGCACTCTTCGGTCAAAAAGGTTGCAGCACTCAAGGCATGGCGAAAATCCCTCGCCGACATTGCCAGCCGCATAAGCTGCTGGTGCTCTTTTTCCTCGCGCGTCGATTTCGATTTGCTCATTGATCAAGGCATGCTCGAAATCATCGAATTCAGCAAGGCATCAACATTCATACTCCGATAGCCGCAAATTCGCCTGCCCGCTCCCCGTCAGTTTCTGTTAATTGTCCCTATGTCAAAATCAGACATTGTTAGTGCCCGGCTTGCTGCTGGATCTGGAGATTTCGGGACGTCAGAATTCCATCAACTGCCCGGAAACAGGAACGGAAATTACAGATGATGACAGAAAACTTTAACGACGCCGAACGACGGCAAGTCCCCGGAACCCGAAATCCGCACCGGCTGATTCTCGCGATGGTGGCTGGAGTGTCCCTGACGGGAAATGTGGGAGAAAATTCAACGCAAACAGACCGGGCACATGCTGACCACAGGACGTATGCCAGCGCCCAAATGCAACCGGGTCAAATTTCCGAAGCAGAACGTCGCGCTTTGTTGAGACTCAAAAGAGCGCTCCGGGAGCAGGATGACAGAACCCCGTCAGAGCGATGCGTGGATGACGAAGTTGCACGCATTGATCGGTCGCCCAGCGATCTCGAATGGCGGACGATCGATCTCAAATGCCGCGAGGTCGGCGGACCTTCGGTTGTACCGGATTATTGATGTCGATGAAGTGAGCGGACAATGTCACATTGACTTGGTCAATAGGCAAGATAGGCAGCGGTTTGATGAGAATGAATAACAGCGAGAGTTGCAACAGTCACCGCGATTATCCAAATTCCGACTATGCCAACAGCAAATTGTCATCCCAGCGCAGGCTGGGATCCAAGGCAAACTTCCATCTGCGAACGATGGCCGGGTTAGGCCCCAGCCTGCGCTGGGGTGACGGGGTGGGTTAGTACTGCGGTAATTGTTCGTTGCCTGAAAATCACAATATCACGGACCAGATAAGTCGTGCCAAAACAAAAACCACTGGACCTATCGCTCCCATTATTACCAACACAATCAGGCTCAAAAAGACGAAAATGAAGTTGAACGGTTGATGGTCCAAGATCGCTGCATTAACGAACATTCCCACCAAGAGGGTCAGGAAAATCAGGAAAATAGAGACCGATAATTGCAAATACTCATAACTATGCGCGAACACATGTTGATAACCTAAAAACCCTAAAAACATGAAGCTTAGCAAAAATGGCACGAGCGTGATTGATAGAACCGACAACAGGACAATCTTGCTCACCTTGGCTTGGCGATCACGATAGGTGATTATCGAAACAAGTGCGATTGAAACGGCAATGATTACAATTAGGTAACCCTCGTTTAAAAGAGCGAAATAGTCTTGGATCGGTTCTAGCAACACAGGTTAAGCAACCGCACCCCCAACCAACCCCCGCACACTATTCCCCACAAAAAACCCGCCCGCCAGATCCTCCGTGCGCAGGTCCGCCTCGACCGCCTGCCCGCTCTCAAGCAGTTCCGCTCGCAACACGCCCGGCAACACGCCTCTTGCCAAAGGCGGCGTCAACAACACCCCGTCGCGCTCGACAAAGACATTCCAGATCGCTCCTTCGGTGACGAAACCATCCTTATCGACGAAGATCGGGTGAACGCCCTCGCCTATTTCCTCAACCTCATAGACCCGCCGGTCGCTGGTCTTGTGGTGGAGGCGGAAGTCCGCCTTGTCGGCCTGCATCGGCACCAGTTGGCATGGCACCGGCCCGTCTTGCGGCGCAGGCATCGGCTTTAGCTCGATCGCCAGCGCGCCCGACTGGCCGAGGTGCAGCCGGACCATCGCCGAGGCTTCCTGATGAAAGGTGATCGCCTGGATCGCGTTGCGCGCCGCGTGGCGGTCGAATTCGAACTGCAGGGCGCTGGCGCTGGTCTTCATCCGCTCGAGATGCGCTTCCAGCCGCTTGATGCCGCTGGCGGGATCAAAGGCCATGGTTTCGATCAGGTCGACCTTATGGCCTCCTTCCGCATTGGCATCCACTTTCGCAAACCTCCCCTTGGCGAGGCATTCCCGCCATTCGTCTTCCCCGTCCGAGTCCGCCACTATGCCAGAGCCGAGGCCGATGGAAAGCGTTTCTTTGCCCTCTTGCAGGAAGAAGGTGCGGATCGCGACATT
>TARA_R110000796_G_scaffold63162_2_pt1 | contig 14139 bp, 15 predicted proteins | sample TARA_R110000796 | Tara Oceans TARA_R110000796 (sample SAMEA4397815) | marine metagenome | biome: Polar Biome; feature: [SRF] surface water layer (ENVO:00010504); material: water (ENVO:00002006), including particulate matter (ENVO:01000060) such as... | depth 5 m | reverse complement strand
TATATTAATACTAGGTTGGTGTGGTACTAATAACTTGATATCATCAACCTCAAGCTCTGCTTCTTCCATTACTATTTTAATTGATTCTGGTAGCACACGAATTGCTTGTTCCCAAACTTCTCTACCAATCATAGTAAATGGGTCAGACAATGGCATTCTAAAACCAGTCATACCAGAACCATTACCGTTTGATGCTATGTGACTAACATTCCAACCATTTTCAGAGGCGCCTAATACTAACCCTCCAGCCCCATCACCAAAAAATACACAATTTCTATCATGCACATTTGTGTGTTTAGAATAGGTTTCACTAGCAATAATCAATATTTTTTTATAAATTCCACCACTAATTAGGGTGGAAGCAAATGACATAGCATAAACAAATCCAGCACAAACAGCGTTAATATCAAATGAAGGAACATCCTTTTTAATATTTAACATTTCATGTAAAGTACACGCTGTAGATGGAGATATTTGGTCAGGGCTTGATGTTACGACCATTATTAAATCTAAATCTTCTTTATCTACCTTAGCATTCTCCAAAGTATTAACAGCCGCTTGATATGCTAGGTCTGCTGTAGTTTCGTCTATCACTATTCTACGCTCTATAATACCTAACTTATCCGCAACCCATTCTGGAGTTGTGTCTATATGTTTACATAGGTCTTCATTAGTTACCACATTGCTTGGTAAATACGACCCTGTACCTAATATTGTTACATTATTATTTCTCATATCTCTAATCTATTAAATTTTTATTCTTATAAGTTATTTCAAAATGACTATTAACTCCATTACCAAACGAACTTATCGCAACATGTGTTTTATCTATTAAATCTTTAAGTTCTTTAATTTTATTAGGACCTAAATGTAAGTGAATTTCTATCGCTATGTAATCTATACCTTGTAAATCCTCACCAATTAAAAAATCATATTCATTACCTTCGCAGTCAATTTTTAAATAATTTATTTTATCAATTTCAAATTTAGTATATATATCTTTTAATGAAATGGTCTCAATCTCTTCATATACATCGAAATTATAATGTTTGGCTGTAATATCATTCTTTACTGTTGTTGCATTCCCAGACACATTACCACCTTCATTAAATGGGTATAATCTTATTGTTTCTCCACTCTTATTTGATACAGCGTATTTATAGACTGACACATTTTTAAATTTACTTGTATTATTCACACATTTATCAAAAGTTTCTTGTGCTGGCTCTATTGCTATTATTTTATTAAATTTATTATGATTTACGTAAGAGAATGCGCCTACGTTAGCACCAACATCTACGGCAACACCTTTGATATCACTTGTGACCTTATAAGCCTTTTTAACACCTCTCACACGTTCATCGAACCACGTATCTTTATCGTCAAATTTTAACATATTTTATATTTTTTTATATTCTTTAAAAACTGTAAATTCAGTTAAATCCCTATAACCATTTTCTTCATGTAAATCAGAAACGTGATTTGGGTAATTCTGCATTAAAGCAATTCCATTCGCCGCTACCTGTGGGGTCATGTACATATTCCACCCTAACATTTTTATATCATCTTCGTGATATAATTTCTCATTTCTACCTTCATATCTAGCTTGTTTAAACCACTTTACAGCCTCTTCATCATCACAAAGAATCATACCACCTTTACCAAGTTGTAAATGTTTCTTAATATGAAATGATAAGCACATAAATGAACCTTTTATATACATGTCAGAAGTGAATCTTTTAGCCGCATCATATATAGGTAATGGTTCTAGTTGGTATATACCATGCCATAAATCCTTAGATGTGTCGAATACTGGTTCGAATCCAGCATGAATTATTGATTGAGGTACCGACAAATAAGTTTTAGCTGGGATTTTAAGTTCAAAATTATCATCATATTTTGTCATAATAACATCCTTAAAATATTTTAAACACAAAAATAATGCATTTGTACAACTATCTACGGACACCGCATATTTAGCTCCTGTGTAATCTGCAACGCTCTGTTCAAACATTTGCACTATCTCATATGCGTTTTTTCTTTTATTTTTCATTTTATTTATTTTATTTCATCCACCCAACCATGTAAGGTTACCATGAATTTTTGTGGTCTAAACCCTACGCTCATGTGTGATTTAAATACTGCAAAATTATCCATTAATACGTTATGTTCTTCCCAATCAAACTTATTCTCAACACCCCATTCTAATGCGGCAATATCTATATCAGGAAACAATCCTTTTCTCCTATGAAGTGGGTTAACTGCCCCTATAACTCCAGCGGCATATGTTTTATCCTCTTCAATAAATTTCTTATATGCAATATAACCAGCAACATCACCATCTTTAGATGCAACAAATATTTTAGTGGCTACATTTTCATTAATACATGAATTATATGCCCAATCTGAATATGCATTTAAACTATCTACTGGGTCTAATCTAACATCAGCACCATAATGGCCATAGTTTATAAATGATTGTCTTGTTATATCAACTATTTGCTCGGTATCGGATGGTTTAAAGCCTCTAATTTCATAACCATCAGTTCTTTCTACTTTATTGAATACAGGTTTTCCTTGCCAATCTATAAAGGTGTTACGTAGTGTGCATTGTGTATCTTTAAGAGTAAAGCCACACTTCTCAAGAGAATTTATTAACTCAATATTTGAGAAGTTAATTCTGGCAAATATTAAATCATATTTAAACTCTTTAAAATATTCTATCGAATCTTCTATGTCAATATCGTTAAAAAAAGCGTCATCTATTTTACCAATTTTAAGACCAAATCTATCACTATCTATTTTACTATGTATGTTCATATTTTTTTTACCAAATACATATTTTACCAGGACCACCTCGTAGATATCCACGATTTGTATCAACGCCAAAATGTAAGTTTAACCCTGTACCTATATCGATATATGTATTTTCTTTCTCTGTCATAAATAATTTATGAATTAAAACTTCGCTTAATGATGAAGCTGAAAATAAAAATAAATGATTTTTAATATCATTTTCTTTTATCCATTTAATTATTTCATCAGATATGTCGAAATTATTAATCATACAATTATTACCTACTCTAAAATCTTTCTCTACCTTAAATGGTAATTTCCCTAAATCAAGAGTTTCGTTACCAATAAAGACAACTTTTTTATCACTAAATAATGGTACCATTTCATTACTAAATCTATTGAAGTTACCATTTATTAGAAGATTGGACCAGGTTAAGTGGTCATCATCACCACCTCTTAAATCTACTTGCCACTTAAAGTTAGCGTCACCAACACAACATCGACAACTAAGACCAACAAAGTAGTTTTCAGCGTGGTATTTAAAAGATTCTTTTAATGCGTCATAGAAGAATCCATGTTTACTAGAATCGATATTCTTATAATTTATTGGGTGGTATGAACCACCGTTTCTTACACCATCTATCTCATACCAACCATCTCCAAGCGTAGTACTTCTATCCATTAGAAGATACATTTCACCATCAGAAAATCTCGCAAATGCAAAATTCTCATCATTCTTTAATTTATCTAATAGCATATTAAAATGCCCGTCAAATGTTTTTACTTTATCCATTCTTAACCGTTTTCCAACCCCTATTTATTAATTCATTTACGATTACACTTCTTTCGGCATAATGCCCTGTGTTACCTAACCATGATGCCGCAGCATCATTTCCCATGTTTTTATCTCTACCTGGAACATTACCCCATAATTCTTGATTACGTTCAGGATGTGGCGGTACAAATGTTTTTATCCCATGTTTTTGTGCGACATAAGAAAGGAACATATCTTCCCCGTTATCCCAACTTGGCGGGTTTTCCTCCCACATAAATTTAGCATACTCTTGTTTAAAAAACCAAGCATGACCAACTAAATCAACTTCTTCTATTTTTTCAGAATGCACCCCATTCCAACCTACTTTATAATTTGGGACGTAGTTATTTCCTTGTAGAACCACACCACTACCTCCTAATATTCCGTCTTGTATTTCTAAAGTGTTTAAACAATTTTTAAACCAATCCTTACCAGCTATAGTATCGTCATCGAACATAGCAATATATGGAGTTTTACATAATAATGGTAAAGTGAATCTACCATAGAATTTAGTATTATAATTACATTCGTAAGTCTTTATTTTTTCATCATCAGGTAGGTATTGTTCCATTTCATTTTCAGGTAAATTATACCATATATGAATATTTTCACTTTTAACCTCTACTGATTGGGCCTTAATCATTTTAATTTGGTCCTCTAAGCTATATGGTCTTTTATATACATTTAATATTACTGAAATCATAAGTCTTGTTTATTCCCATGTCCTATTTGCCCTACCGTTACTAAAGTTTCAGGTATTGTAACCTTATTCGGTATCTTATTATATATTTTTTCTATAAATCTAAAATCACCACATTTCCAACCATCCCACACTTCATCTTCAGAATATTTAGAATGATATAAAATACAAGGACTTCCTATTTGTCCTAATTTTGGTGGGTCATTGATTACGTTAGTTGGTGGTAATGCTCGATTACCAACAAACATCATTTGATGTATTACCATCGTATCCTCATCTTTAACATGCTTCACCATAGTTTCTATAGCATGGTCGTTTGTTAATTTATCATCATCATCTAAAATTAAAACCCAACCGTCTTTAACCTCTCCTAATAGTTTATTGAAGTATAAATTATGAGGTGAATATGGACCCGTTTTAAAATCAGCTATTTTATCTTCCTCAATTATTTTTTCTCTATCTATCTTGATATAATCTACACCAGAATCTTTAACATATTCTTCACTCTTATCATCATCTATACAAACTAAATGTCTAATATTTTTATATGTTTGATTTGTGACGCTATCTCTATTTATCTTAAAGCCATTTGGTCTTCCTGATGTTCTAGTTAATATATTAATCAACGGTTTATATTCTAGGTCTTTATTTTCAGCTCGGTCTATTGGTTTAGCGTTAATTAAATCAGTAAAATACCCTTTAAGACCTATTGCGGTCTTATCAACTTCAATATATGTATCGGTATTGATATTAATTACCATACATTCAGGATACATCATCTTATAAGCCTTAATCATATTTTCATTTGTTGAATATATGATGTCGAAATCAGCCTGAGCTAATTTATACATTTTACCCTCTTCAGAAACTACAGGTCCCTTTTCTGACATAAAACTGAATTTACCATCACCAAGTTTAAAACCAGGTGGTTCATTAATATTAAATCCAGCTATTTTAGTTTTAACTAACTTTCTAGACGTTTCATAATCCCACGTCCCTATAAGACTAACAGTACAATTATTAGCAATTAATTCTTTTGCCAAATCAAGAGATTCAATTAAATCATTATCTTCAGTTGTCCACGTTAATAATACCTTTAATTTTCTATTATCAAATGATTCATAAATATATTCTGGTAAATTACCACTATATTTAGATGCGAATTTTATTCTATTATCTTCCCATGCTTTATTGGTTTGACCAATTGACATGTGATTAATAACAATATTTGTATGCACACCCACTTTAACCCCTTTTAAATAATTTCTAAAACATAAGTCAACATCATAGAAATGGAACCCTTCTACCGATTCATCAAAAGTTTCTTTTAACCTTGATTTCATAACGGAGAAGAAAACACCATCAACAATAACAGTATCTTCTATCCTAGTACCTTGGTCATCACTATATTTAGAAAGTGCTTTTTTACCTTCATGTGTATGCCAAACTCTACCATACATTGCCTTACGATTATCCCACCATCTACCAGATTTTGGTAATTGCTTTGTTCCAGCAACTCCTAGAATGGCGTGGTCGTTATTGTCGTAATGTTTCTTTAGTTTATTAGCGAATTGTTTTGTTTCTACTTGGATATCGTCATGACAGAACACTACAATATCATGAGTCGTTTTTTCTAATAACTCATTATATGCTTTGGTTAACGATATACCATCATTAAGATATTCTATAACTTCAACTTTAGGGTGGCCAGCCATTTTCTTTAAATGGTCTATATGTTCTTGGTTATGCTCTCTTGTGCAATATACTATACTAATCATTGTTTATTCTTTATTTGTACTACCGAAACCACCCTCACCTCTATCAGTTTCTGATAATTCGTCAACTTCATTAAAAGTTATGTGTGGTATAGGCATTATTATTAGTTGTGCCACTCTTTCCCCAATTTCATACTTATCATCAGTAATCATTTCTTCTTGTGTAAATGTTTCTGAACTAATTGCGGTAAATTGTGGTGTTGGTTTAAATTTACAAATTATTTCCCCTCTATAATTTGAATCAATAACCCCAACTGAATTTGCTAATACTAATGTTTTTTTACTAACGCTGCTTCTAGGGAATATATATCCTACATGTCCAGATGGTATTTCTATTGCTAGTCCAGTCCCATACACCCTATTGCCATGCTTATCAATTTTTAGTGAGGTTGCAGTTAAATCTAAACCAGCGTCCCCTGAAATAGAGTACGCTGGCACAATTGCATTGATATCAATTTTTTTTATATTTACTATCATCTTTTTTTTATGCCATTTTTTTCTCTTTCATTATAGCTAATCTAATAGCCACGTTAAGTATTTCACCTAAATCCGTGTTATGATGTTCAGCTTGTAAATCATTTGTCTTATCGTGATTTAATATTGCTATATATTCATCTTCACTTAAAGTAACTCCGTTGGTAATGCAATAATGAATAGAACGTTCACCCACTCTCATTGAGCTTATGTCTTCATTAAAATCATACATGATACCTCTATCATTATGCCATTTACTAACTTTAGGGATAAATAATTTAGCTTTACCTATTTGATGTAAATAAACTACTTTAATTAATGAATCCATGGACGCCTTATCTTCTTCGTCTAATGACATATTAACTTTATAAGCATATTTCATCACTCTTAGGATATGGTCCACTAAACCACCCTCAAATGCGTTACCGTATTTGGTTTGGGTTGATGATGGGGCGACTATAAAGTCATTTCCTAATAATTCCTCTAATTCAGGCGTTAAAAATCCTTTCTCTTTCCCAGTTTTAATGTATTTTCCTACATTCTCAACTATTTGTTCTTTTGTTAAGCTCATTGTTTATTTGATTTTTGTTTATTTTAATTTTTCCATTAATGGTTTAGCACCCTTTAAGATGTCCATTAAATCTCGTTTACCTCTAGTTCTTTTGGTTTGTTTAGTGTCGTTAATATCAATAATCATATCCTCCATTTCTGGAGTTATAGTTTTACCGTTCATCAAGGCTTCTCTAATTTCTTTAGGTAATTCATTATCAGATAATGTTGGTTCATGCAATCTAATACCTTTCTTTTTTGAATCTAGTTGAAGTTCTAATTCTTTAATTTCTTGTTGTTGCTGTTCCCTCCAAGTCTTACCTAATTCGAATGAATCTAGTAATTTGTCAGAGTCTAGTAATTTTTTTAATTCTTCTGGATGTTGAGTTTCACCCAATAACGATAGTCTAATGTCTTTATATGCATTAATTTTTTTGGCATTTTCAATTAAACCATTTTTAACATCTTCGTCGTCTTCTGTATCAATATTAGTTTCTAATATTGTAATAATCTTTTTTATATGCTCAGCTTCTCTATTGAGCATTTCTTCTTGATTAGCTTCTCTATTAGGTTTACTAATCTTACCCATTATTTTATCGTAGAATTCGTCATTTTTAGCGGCGGCTTCATCACGTCTAATTTTATCGGCTTGTATCCTAGGGTCTACTGTTTTTGGTTTTAATTCAAATTTTCCTTTGGTTAGAGTAGATACTATCCAAGCTAGAATTTTTACTATAGTTTTCATATTAACAAATATACTATTTTTTTATATCATCGACAAGTTTTTTGTAAAGTTTATTTCTATCTTCGGTAACTTTATCTATTGAATAGTTTTCAACAACCATGTCATGTAAGTTATTGGCTAACACTTCGATTAGCTCTGGATTATTAATTAATCTTTTTATGTGTTGGTACCATAATTTATGGTTTCTATGAGTGTCAACTAATAAGGCATTTTTAGTTTCATCTATTTCACCGCCTTTTTGGTGTGCATTTTCTAAATCTATTGTATAAGGTCCAAAATTTTGAGCTATTAACGCTTTTTTATGAAAACCACTTTCAATCACTTTTAACTGACTTTTAACTTTATTAAAAATGTTATCTTCTAATGGAGCTAAAGAAATGTCAAATAAATTATAATTAGTAGCATAACTATTAATATCTTTAGTCCATACACGTCTATAAGGTTCATTAGCTACACCTGGAAATTCATCTGTGGTGAACTTCATTAAATGCTCTTTATATTCTGGACTAATTGTTTTGTAATTATCTGTGAAGATTTTTTCATATTCACACCATACACTTTCTTCAGGTTTAATATCTCTATGGGTTTGTTTTCCAGTTTCCTTATCAATCATTGTGATTTTACCTCTAATGTCAAAACCACAAACAACAAATTGTATTTTATCTAATGATTTATCAGCTTTTAATTTATTTATAGTTCCATTTAATAATTTTAAATCATGTAAATGTGAACTACCACCTAACCAACCAACTCTAATTTTATCAGATTTTTCAGGGTTTGGTATAAATTGTTTTTCTTTTGGGTCTATCGCATTAGGGATTACAAAAACATTTTTATTTATTAACTTAATTTCGTTAGCAAATAAACTAGTTGTGGTTATAATGTTATTGGCCGTTCTTATGTTATTGGCAATTTTTTTATTTAACTGATTCTTTTTTATAATATGGTGTGCTGGGTGATGTACTCCAGGAAACCAATAATCATCAATATCCATGATACTAACGATACCTAAATCGTCAAGTCTTTTAATGATGCCCTCTACTTGTTCGTATGGGCCTAATGTTCTATGATAATGAACTACATCATATTGTTTTAACCACACATCATTATTTAATTGTGGTTCATAATTAATGTCAACATGAAATTCATCAGGATACATTTCTTCTAAATATAAATGTGGTTTTGTTGAACGGTAGTAAGAAACTCCTGTTCTATCTGAAGGTACTACTAATATTTTAATTTTTTCTTTACTCATAAGTTAATATTTTACTTTACAAGTATAGACTATTATGAATAGAAAGTAAATAAAAAAACCCTAAATTAATAGGGTTTATATTTAAATTGGTTTTTTTCTGGTTTTGACCGAAAGTTTTCCTTCCTTTATTAAAACATTCATTGTTTTTTTAATGGTATTTTCTGTGAGAGTTTTTGCGAAGGTTTTTGCCATAAACTCTAGTAAGGCATCTTGTATTTTTTTATCTAATTCTGCCTCTGTTAAAGTTAATAATACTTGACCAGCACTATTTCTCACCTGTGGTGGTGCAAAATTAGTGGTTGGTTCTCTAGTTGAGACTTCTGGAGATACAAATTTTTGTTCACTAACAACTTGTCTATTATTGTTAGGTAATAGTTCTGCAACATCTTCTAAATCGAAAGCTGCACCACCCCCAGCACTACCAAAATTAACATGTGGAATCTCAATTGGATTTTCCACCATAGCTTGCACAATTTTTGGGTCCATTTTTGTTTTATTTATATTAACGTAAGTGTTTTGTATTGGTTTATTACTAACTGGTCTAGAAGTTGCATTTGCGTTTTCTGGTATCTGACTAAGTAATTGGCCAGTATCTTCGACCATCATACCTGAATTTACGTTACCAGGCGAATAATCACCTGTTTCTACTTTATTCATTAATTTTCTTGCATTACCAAGTAGATTAACTAAATTTTTATTTCCACTCATTTTTTTTATTTATTAAATTGGGTAATTGTAACACTACCTCCACCACTTAAAGTTTTATCATGCGGTTTAAAATCTTGAGCACTACTACCTGGTCTATCTGAAATTGCATTATGAAACCTATATTTAGTTGGTTCCCACTTCACAATTCTATCTAATCTAAATGTTTTCCACCCAATTTTATTAGGACCAGCTAATTGGTATACTCTTATAGCGTTATTATCACCATAGGTTGTTCCAAAATTATAAACTTCACAATATCTTTTTGATGAATTTGTACCATCTTTTTTACCATTGTCATACGTTATGTTAACAGTAAAATGATTTTTTATGGCATCCATAACTAAATCAATCTCTGTTGCCTCTAATATAACACTTTTATAAATATTGTAAAGCTTCATTTGATAAAAAGTTATTAAGCTATAACAACTTGCCCTAGATTTCCTGACATATCAGGAGTGTGGTAAGCATTATTTACATTATACTCATTTTTTAACCCATTTTGTATTCTTCCTGAACCAGGAATTGAAGGGTCTCCGTGTATATCGACAGAGCTACCTCCGTTATAAGTGTCAAAGTTAACTCCTGTACCTTTACCGTGTATTGGAGTTTCGTCGTCACTCATAGCTCTACTATGCGTAGCTGAGTAACCATTATTAACGTCAAAACCATTATACGTATTACTAGTTAATAGGTTTTGTCTTTGCGCTAAAGCAACTTCTTCTAATTTAGATTGGTGTGACATAATTTTTTTGTTTTTTAAGTTTTACTTAAATATTCTATTAAATATTTAATGTTTTTTATTTCTTTATTATAGTTTTCTTTATAAATAGCGTCATTTGCCATTATATTTTTACTATTACTACTTTTTTTAATATCAATCATACCGCCATTAGCTTTACCCACGTTTTTATTGTTATTGTCTTTTTCGTGAGTTCTTATAAATTGATTTTCTAAACCACTATCTTTTTTAATAGTTTTTACTTTTTTAATGGATTCTCTATCATGACCTAATGTATCGTTAACCCATTTTCTGGTAACTCCACCTCCAATCAACATAAACTCATTATCTTTTCCATCACCTTCATATGAATCAAAATAATTCTTAAGGCGCTTCATTTGGGGTTCTGATATCTTTCCACTATCTACAATATCTTTAGCCCTTTTATAACCCTTATCTTGGCCCGTGTCTACTTTTATTCTAGAAAGAGAATTAGTTATCCTTTTTATAACCTTAAAAGGTACTGGATATATCTTATCTTTTAATTTGCTATTAGGCATTATTTAAAAATTATTTTTTAATTTATCTAAATGACCATCTTCCAACCTACCACTTAAATTAGTTAGTATGTAATTTAAAATTATATATGTTTCATCAGGAGATAATTTATTCATCTCAACTGCCTTTATTAGATTATCCATTTTATTAACAACGCTTGATGGTAATTCTTGTGAATCGTCAACTTGATTGTTATTAGAATCTATATAATTATTATCTGCATTTAAAGTTTCAGGTGTTAAATCTTCTAATAATTTAATCATCTTATCTCTGGCTACTATTGTCATAGATTCAGAATTTACATGCGCTCCCCTACTATAGGCGTTACCAGTTACATTAAACAAATATCTATTAGGTTGTATTGCAACCTGATTAAATCTATCTGTAGTGGCTTGTGGAGCTGTTTCTATCTCACTATTATTAGTTTGATTTCTATCTCCAGAAATTGCCCCACCAGTACCTGTGACAAATTCTTCTAACTCTTCAACTTCTTCTAATTCTTTTTCAGAATCTGAATTAGATGGTTTAGCGTCTTGTATCTTATATTTTTTAATGTCCTTTTTCTTAATAGTCTTCATATACCTATTTTATTATAAATATAAACTATTTAGTTAATATTTATATAAAAACTAGATTTAATGTCATTTGTTACAAAATTAGATTATTCAGATAATAGGCAAATAAAGCAATTCCAATTAACTAATACCCAATTGTCGGGTACCACTGTATTTGGTATGCATTATAGTGGGTTAACTTCAGGTGTTGATTTACCCTCAGTAATTGTTACAGGTACGTTAACAGGAATTACCTCTACATTTTCAGGTAATAGTGGGACTACTGTGGTTACTTTTACTGATGATAGACTAAATCCTGGTATTGCTAGTTTAGAACCTTTTACCCCTTCAACAAGTGCCGCAACCCAAATAGGTTTAGGGTTTGAGGGTAAGGATAGTGTTATACTTGACGGGAATACTGTTTATTCAACATACACTGGTAGTACTTACGATATTTACGTTACTTTTATGGAAGAAACTAGCCCTGGTATTTATACTGGGACTACTACTAGTGATACTACAACCTTATATAGTGGTGGTTCAATAGATTTTAGTGGAAGAACTATTTGGGTTGACGTTTTGGGCATTACAAGAACTAAAAAATTAATATTAAGTGATGAATTAGTTATTGATAATACTGTTGATTATGCATTAGCTAGAGATTCTGAAGGTAATGTTGTTGGGTATGCTTTAACTGGTAGTACTGGTGGTGATAATTACCTAACTGGTGGTACTTTTAATACAGGGACTGGTGATTTAGATTTAAATTTATTATCAGGTTCAACCGTTACTGTTAATTTAGATAATAGATATTCATTAACTGGCGATACTATTACTGGTATTACTGTTACTGGTACTACAACTAAAACAATAACATTATTTCAAGAAGATGGTACTTTACTTCAAGCCAATTTTACCGATGAAGTTGGGGTTGGGGCTGGAAATGATTATGTAACAGGTGGTACTTTTAACATTGGTACTGGTGATGTAACACTTACTAGGTTGTCTGGTGATACCGTTGTTTATAATTTAGATGGTAGGTATTCACAAACTGGACATACTCATGATATTTCTGAAATAACTGGTTTTACTGATGTATATGTAACTGGCTCAACTTTTAATACTGGTGACGGTATATTAGAATTCACTAACATAACAGGTGGAACATTCAACGTAGATTTAGATGGTAGGTATCTAACTGGGTTCACAGAAACACCAAATACAGATGATTACCTTACAGGGCATACCTTTAATACAACAACAGGGTTATTTGAATCTACTTTACAAAGTGGTGGTACTGTTTCAGTTAATTTAGATGGTAGGTATTCACTTACTGGGCATACTCATGCAAGTGATAATACTGATGATTATACTACTGGCGCTACTTTTAATTCTGAGATAATAGAGTTTACTAGATTGTCTGGTGGAACCTATAATGTAGATATAAGTAATACATATAGTCTTACGGGTCATACTCATCCTGAATACTTAACTGGATTCACTCAAACTGATGATTATACAACGGGTGCTACCCTTAATGGCACTATTTTAGAATTCACAAGAATTTCTGGCGGTACATATAATGTAGATTTAAGCTCATTATCTGGTGAAACTATAAACACTGATGATTATCTTACAGGTGGTACTTTTAATACAGGGACTGGTGATTTAGATTTAAATTTATTATCAGGTTCAACCGTTACTGTTAATTTAGATAATAGATATTCATTAACTGGACATACTCACGATTTTAGTGGGTTAACTAATACAGGTCATACTCATACAGTTAGCGATATAACCGACTTCCCAGCCGATTTATCAGCATTTACTAATAGTGTTGGCTATATTACTGGATTCACAAATGATAATATATATGTATCAGGTGGGACATTTAATTCTGAAATATTAGAATTTACCAATACAAGTGGTGGAACATTTAACGTTGATTTAAGTAACACTTATAGCCTTACGGGACATACACATGATATATCTGATATAACTGGTTTTACTGATATATATACAACTGGTAGTACGTTTAACACTGGAACTGGTGACTTAGAATTTACTAACATAACTGGTGGTACATATAATGTAAATCTTGATAATAGATATTTGACTGGGTTTACCGAAACACCAAATACAGATGATTATTTAACAGGTGGAACTTTTAATACATCAACTGGTGATTTAGATTTAAATCTTCAAAGTGGTAGTACAGTTACAATCAATCTTGATGATAGGTATTCATTAACTGGTCATACTCATGATTTAAGTGGATTAACAAATACTGGACATACACATACAGTGTCTGATATCACCGACTTTCCAGCCGATTTAAGCGCATTTACAAATAGTGTTGGTTATATAACTGGATTTACAAATGATAATATATTTGTTAGTGGTGGAACGTTTAATTCTGAAATATTAGAATTTACGAATACAAGTGGTGGGACATTTAATGTAGATATAAGTAACACATATAGTCTTACGGGA
>TARA_R110000796_G_scaffold41645_1_pt1 | contig 14168 bp, 20 predicted proteins | sample TARA_R110000796 | Tara Oceans TARA_R110000796 (sample SAMEA4397815) | marine metagenome | biome: Polar Biome; feature: [SRF] surface water layer (ENVO:00010504); material: water (ENVO:00002006), including particulate matter (ENVO:01000060) such as... | depth 5 m | reverse complement strand
AGATGTGATGATTGTGGGGCAATACCAGAAGAGTTTCAACCAGTAAAGATAAAGAAAAATGACAAGTAAATTTGAAATTGGCGACAAAGCCATAAAACCAAAAGGATACAAATTTCCATGTACTATAGTATCAGTATTTACCACAGTTAATGGAGATATTCGGGTTGTAGGAGAAATGGATGATTTTGGTCTATTACATATATTTAACGAGAATCAATTAGAATTAACAAAATAACTTATATATGGCAGAAAAGATTTTAAAAGGTAACATTACTATTGTGTTTAAGACATCAAATCGTAGCAATGCTCGGGTAAAGATGAAAACATATAAAAAGAAGAGTATTGATGATATTTTAACTGCAAAAAAATTGGTTGGAGTCCCAGAAAATGCTATAATATTAGAAATGGGAATGGGTAGTAATTTTGAAGCACAATTTAAACGAAAATATAAATTATAATGGCTAGTATATTTGATTTTATAAATGGGATAACCAATAAAAAGAAAACGTGGGAAGAATGGACGGAACCAGAACAAAAGAAGTTTGCTCCATTTATTGTGAATAGGTGGTTGTCAATGCGAATGGAACTAACTGATTTAGTTAATGAATTACAGTGTTATACAATTGGACAATTAAAACCAAGAGATACTTATAAATTATATCACGACTTATTGCCAAATAATAAAGCATTTGCAAAATACGTAAAAGGCAAGAAATCTGATAAGTATGACGTTAATTTAATACAACAATTTGCAGAACATTATCAGATAAGTAAATCTGAGGTAACTGATTATCTAGATTTAATGGATAAAGAAAGTTGTGATCGTATATTATCATTGTATGGGTATAATAGTGCAGAAAAAAAGAAATTATTAAAAGGAATAAAATGAAATTAAAAGAAATACCATTTGCTCATACACAGAAACATTACATAGGTAAAGATAGTCTATATAAATTTGCAACAGAATGGGAACTTAATGCGTATGAATTTGATATCATTAAACGCATTGTAAGATGTCGACACAAAGGCAACTTCGAAGCCGATCTAAATAAAACTAAAGACGTAATTGATATATATCTTAATGAGTTTAATTAGGTTATTAGCAATATTTTTCTTATATTAATAATAAAAGAAGTAATATGGCAAATCATGTATCTACATTTATCACCATTGAAGGTTCGTCTGATATTATACTGTATCTTAAGAAATTTATAGTTAACGGTATATTTGATGATATAACATGGGATCAGCTAGAAAATTTGACGACGTTAAATCTGTATTCATTATTATATGAGGATTGGCCTACTGAAGATAATACTCCTAGCTGGCCAGACCGAGAGTATATGATAAATAATATAAGTGCAAAGTGGTGTTATCTGCAAACATATTATTTTCACGAAAGTAATGAAATTTTAGAATTAACTTTTGAATCCGCATGGGATGCCCCAGAAAGTTTAATTTATCGATTAGTAGATCATATTAATTATAAATTTAAAGATTCTGAATTTGAAATGAATATAACATCTGAAGATGAGGGATACAACCATGTGTCTGGCGGGTATGCAAATCAATTTGGTTGTGAATTTTATTGTGATCATGATCCACCATTTGAATATCCAGATCCAGACAATTTTGATGATGCAGAACACGATCAAGCAGTTGACGACTTTTATCAAGAAGTAGAAGATCATAAAATGAAACTCCTATTAGATGCGAAAGAAGAAATTAAATTGTACCCGTAAATAAATAAAATGAATAAAGAAGGTAATTATATTAATCCAGTTTATCGATTAGCAGTACGAGATGCTAATTCTGTTCCTAGACGAATTTCATATTCGCAGTGGTCAATGTATGAAAAATGTCCATTAAATTGGAAGTTAGCATACATCGATCGTCTAGCACCATTTACGGCGTCTATAGATACTGTTTTTGGAACTGCATTTCATGAAACACTCCAACATTTTTTAACGGTTATGTATACTGAGTCTGTAAAAAAAGCAGACGCAATAGACTTACCAGAATTATTAATGGAGAATCTTAAGATTGAATATAGTAAATGCGTAACAGAACGAGACGGAGAGCATTTTTCAACCCCATTACAATTAGCAGAATATCATGAAGATGGTATTGCTATACTAGACTGGTTTAAGAAGCGCAGAGGACAATATTTTTCTAGTCGTGATTATGAGTTGCTAGGAATAGAGATGGAATTATGTACTCAAGCATCACAAAAGAATTCATCAGTATATTGGTATGGATTTATGGATTTAGTTTTACGACATAAACCTACTAATACTATAGAAATTTTTGATATTAAGACTAGCAGAATGGGTTGGAATAAATATCAAAAAGCAGACCCATTAAAGTCAGCTCAATTAGTTACATATAAAACATATTTCTCAGAACAATATGGTGTTCCTATAGAAAACATTAATGTAGAATTTTTTATAGTTAAAAGAAAGTTAATAGAGAATTCAATGTTTCCTCAAAAACGGGTTCAGCAGCATCAACCATCATCTGGAACGGTTACTCAAAGAAAAATACAAAAACGTATAGATGAATTCGTAGAAACATGTTTTGATGGTGATGGCAATAAAAATGAAGAACGACAATATTTAGCACTAGCAGGAAAGGGTGCAAAACATTGTAAATGGTGTCCGTTTAAAACTGATTATGTAAATTGTCCCAAAGAAAATAGGATTCGAGAATAGTTTTTTATATTATATAATATATGTATAAACCACATAAACATAAACACGTATATGTATATGATTTTGTTTTGAATAGACATAAATCACATAGTATTGGATATATAAAGTGCAAATATACTTTGTGTACTGATATTACTGGGCCGAATAGCAAACAGAATAGAAAATTATTAGAAATTGGTTTGCGAGTAGCATATAATCATTATCCAAAAACAGTTAAGTTTGCATATGAAAAATACGACTAAAGTTGCAGTTATAGGAAACAAGAATTGGCAGAATCGGCGTAAGGTCCAAGAAACACTGAATGGATTAAAAAGTAAATTTGAAGAAGTTGTAATTGTTGGTGCTGGTGGTACTGAAGGTGCTAATAGTATGATTAGAAAATATGCATTAGAATTTGGAATGAACTACAAAGAATATAATCCATCATATTCAGGTTATAATCTATATTCTGCTATGCCTAAAACATATTATGGCAAATCATATCATTTTAGTCAATTACATCATAGAATGAAACTCATAGCACAGAATTGCGATTATATGATTATAATGACAAATGAATCCATTATGGATCCATTTTTAAAAACAGCATATAGTAATATTAACAAGCAAAATAAACCGGTAGTTTTACTAGGTTGATATATTTATATAAAAGTTATAAGGAAAATAAATGAAATTACCAAAGTTACAAACAGTAGACGTTAACACCCCTAAAAAGAAAAAAATACTATTATTATCTGATGATTTTAGATTACCAAGTGGTATTGGAACTATTAGTCGCGAAATTATTTTAAAAACAGTACATCATTATGATTGGATACAATTAGGTGCCGCACTACAACACCCTGAGCATGGAAAAGCACAAGACTTATCAAATCAGATTCAACAAGAAACCGGAGTAGTCGATGCCAATGTAAAAGTTATTCCATGGACTGGGTATGGTGATCGAAACGTATTATTTTCTATAATTAATCAAGAAAAGCCAGATGTAATTTTACACTTTACAGATCCTAGATATTGGACATGGTTATATTCATTAGAACATGAGATTAAAACCACATATGGAATTCCAATAGCATATTATTCAATTTGGGATGATCTCCCGTATCCAATGTGGAACGCACCATATTACGGTAGTTGTGATTTGATTATGGGAATCAGTAAGCAATCAGATAATATCCATAGAGAAGTTCTTAAACAGAACGGTTTTGGGGTATGTGATTATGATAACACAACTAAGGCAAAAAATAATGACATCATTACTGGATATGTGCCGCATGGTTTAGATCATAACATATATAAACCACTTCCAGACAATGATCCAGCATATCTCAAAATATTAGAACAAATAAAAACTAAGAATGATGCTGAATTTGTATTGTTTTGGAATAACCGAAATATTAGAAGAAAACAACCTGGTGATGTAATTTTATCATTTAAATTGTTTAATGATATGTTACCAAAAGAAGACCGATCCAAAACAATGTTATTAATGCATACAGCAGCAGTTGACACAAATGGAACAGACTTAAGAGCAGTAGCAAAACACATTGCCCCAAATTGTAAAATTGTATTCTCCGAAGCAAAACTTTCAATACAAGATCTTAACGCAGTATATAACTCAGTAGATGTAGTAATTAATATAGCTAGCAATGAAGGATGGGGATTGAGTAGTACAGAAGCATTATTATCTGGAACACCTATTATAAATAATGTAACCGGTGGATTGCAAGATCAATGCGGATTTAGAGATGAGCATGGAAAATTAATTGAATTCACTCAAGACTTTCCAACTAATCATAAAGCAAAATATACCGATCATGGAGTATGGGTGAAGCCAATATTTCCTAGTAATAGATCGATACAGGGATCTGTAGCAACTCCATTTATATTCGACGACCGAGTTCAATCAGAACATGTAGCAACTGCAATATATGATTGGTATATTACTACACCGGAACAGAGAAAAGCATCCGGATTAGCAGGAAGAGAGTTTTGTTTAGAGAATGGATTAACTTCCGAGCAAATGGGTAACAAAATGATTGAAATGATGGACATGCTAATAAGTCGACCGGTTACGCGTCCTAGATACACATTTAACAAAGTAGAAGAAAAACAATACGAAAATATAGGAATAGCATAATGAGAAAAGTAGTTATATCATCACCAGTAGCAACACAATCTGGTTACGGACATCATGCCCGAGAAATTATTAAACAGTTTATAGATAAAAAAAGCAACGAATGGGAAATTAATCTACTGTCAATGCCGTGGGGTAATACACCATTTACATATCCCATATCAAGTGATTGGAAACAGCGGTTTATCGGATTACCATTACAGACTAAACCAGATATATGGGTACAAATAACAGTACCAAATGAATTTCAGGCAGTTGGTCAATATAATATAGGAGTAACTGCCGGCACAGAAGGAAGTGTTTGTAATCCAGAGTGGATTGATCGAATCAATCAAATGCAATTAATAATTGTACCGAGTGAATTTACAAAGAAAACATTTGAAGATACCGCAACACAATCAGGCAAACCTATAACAACAAATATTCAAGTTATTTCAGAATATTTTGATGATGCTGTATATAGCAATAAAAACGTAACAACATCAATACCAGCATTAGATTCAATTAAAGAAAAGAATGCATTCTTAATGTGTGGGCATTGGCTACAAGGTAATTTAGGCGAAGACCGAAAAAATATTAGTGGTGCATTGCATTGTTTTTTTACGGCTTTCAAAGACAAACAAAGATCTACACAACCAGCATTAGTATTGAAAACTAGCGGTGCAACGTATAGTGTTACAGATCATTGGGAAATTGAAAAAAAGATAGAACAAGTACGAAATACCTTCGGGGATGAAGTACACAAACTACCTCCAGTTTATTTGTTACATGGTGATTTGACTAATGCTGAAATGAATGCATTATATAATCATCCTAAGATTAAAGCAATGGTGTCATTTACTAAAGCAGAAGGATTTGGTAGACCTCTACTAGAATTTGCATCAACCGGTAAACCCATTATGGCACCACATTATTCCGGCCAGGCAGACTTCTTAAAAAAGGAGTTTATATGTGCATTACCAGGTACTTTAACAAATATACATGAATCTGCAGCAAATGACTTTCTTTTAAAAGAAGCACAGTGGTTTACAGTTGATTATGGGTATGCTAGTAAAATGTTTGTTGACATATTGAAGAATACTAAAAAATGGAATGAATTGTCAAAAAGACAACGGTATTTTGTTAATAGTAATTTTACTGAAACTGTAATTTCTAAAAGATATGATGAAGTATTAAAACACATAGATACTGGCATTGAATCTATTCCACAACATGTAGAATTAAAACTTCCTAAATTGGAATTACCAAAAATACAAAAAGTTATAGGATAATTGATATAAATTTTATATTATAAACAAAATGAAACTAAGTTACGCCATAACAGTCTGTAATGAATTTGTAGAAATACAACGTCTAGTTAATTTTCTAGTTGCCAATAAACGGGCTCAAGATGAAATTATAGTATTAGTTGATTTATCTAAAAATAAACCAACATCTGAATTATTAGGATACTTACATAAACTAAGTTATAATGATACAATTATCTTAGTTGAGGACATTTTTAACAATCATTTTGCGGATTGGAAAAATAGATTAACTAGAGCATGTACTGGGGATTACATTTTCCAAATAGATGCCGACGAAATGGTTTCAACATATGTTTTAGATATGGTACCGGCGGTTCTACAACATAATTCAGTAGATGTGATTAAGGTACCTAGGATCAACACGGTAGACGGAATTACGCCAGAGCATATTGAAACGTGGAAGTGGGACGTTAATGAACATGGATGGATTAACTTTCCAGATTATCAATGGCGAATATACAAGAACAACGGCGAAATTAAATGGGTAAACAAAGTACATGAACGGTTAGAAGGTTATAAGACAATGTCATATCTACCAACTGAAATGGAATGGTGTTTAATTCACAATAAAACCATAAAGAAACAAGAACGACAAAATAAATTATACAATAACTTGTAATATAAAGAAAAAAATGGCACATAAAGAACAAAGAAATTTTTTAGATAAAACTAAATTAAAATTTCCATCTGCGTTTACGAATTGTAAAGTATTAGATATTGGATCATTTGACGTAAATGGGAATGAAAAACCATGGTTTGACGATTGTGATTTTATCGGGCTAGATTTACTTCCTGGGCCTGGGGTTGACGTTGCCTGTCCAGCAAATGAATATGATGCTCCAAATGAATCATTTGATACAATTATATCATGTGAATGCTGGGAACATAATCCATTCTATAAAGAATCAATTATTAACTCAATACGAATGCTCAAATCAGGTGGGTATTTTATATGGTCCTGTGCTACAACCGGTAGACCAGTCCATGGTACCGCTTCACAAGACTTAATCGATAAATCAAAAGGCAAAACTGCGCAAGGTAATAAAATTACTAAGTGGAAAACAATGCCAAATGTAGAAAAAGTTGATTGGGATAATGAATATTATAAGAATGTTACAGAAAAAGATATTCGGTCATTTTGTGATATTGATTCTATATTTAGTAGTTATGAATTCGAAGTAGAACAAAATCACTGCGATTTAATGTTTTGGGGAATAAAGAAATGATAAAAGTTAGAATACTTACTAATGACTTTCACACATTCGAACCCTATAGGAAACAGTATGCTGAACTCTATCATAGAGGTATTGAATTAGTACAACCGGATGCTAAGTCATATGACTTAACAATGATCGGTCATTCTGTATTTCAAGACAAAAAATGTGGATCATTAGCCAAGTCAACTGAAAAGGGATTAGAATACTTATCTAAAATAGACGGACCATATATCTTAGTAGACGGACAAGATTCACATTCAGTAATTGGGTCATATGAAGTATTTAAAGAGTCTAAAGCAATTGCACTTCTTAAAGACACCATGCTAAAAGATAGAAATCTTTATAAAGAAGAATGGGTTGCTGGAAGATGGTTTTGGGGTAAATCAGAAGATTGGGGAATTGACGGTCAAAATTATAAGCCAGACGAGTGGGATTTATATAGCGATCGAATACATCTTAGTGGTAAAAATTGGTTAGGCGTTCAAGATTATCAATTTAATGATTATAAAAATATACAAAAGTTTTTTGATTTATCTTTAATGTTTCAATATCCACACGCAGAGTGTCATGAATTTGAATTAAAACCGTCACAGGATTATTATTACAATCAATATCGAAAACAAATAATTGACACATGTAATGAGTCTCCATTCATGATTGCAAAACTATATAATGGTCAAAGATTAGATCCACAAAAGTGGGCACAATATCAATATATGTCAAAAGTTATTTTATCTCCATTTGGTTATGGATCATATGGTGCTCCTAGAGATATTATGGCAGTATCCATGGGGTCTATACTATTAAAAGAATCACTCGATTTTATTGATACATATCCTAATGTATATGAAAACGAAAAAACTTATATAGCATGTAAAAATGATTTTAGTGATTTGGAAGAAAAAATTGAATATTGTGTATTAAACTTTGACGAATTAAGAAATTATTTAGTTGATAATATGATACGAGAATATAAAGAAAAATATCATACAACATATCTTGCAGATTACACACTAGAACTATTTAAAAAATTAAATATATTATGAAAAACAAAAAATTAGTAATTTTTGGTCCATGGTGTGGAGAATTTTGTTATGAATTAAGTTGGTGGATACCGGAAATTAGAAAACAACGATATACAACTTATAATGATTGTGATGCACTAGCAGTGAGTGCACTTGGCCGATCGGTTCTATATAATGATTTTGTAACTGGATTTATTGGATATGGTAGTGATTTATCTGATACTCTAAAGTATCCAGCTACATATGGTGAGCATATAAACGGCCGAGATATTATTCCAGAAAACTTACAAATTTATGTTAAAAATTTAGCAGATCAGTACAAACATATATATGATCATGTTGAAATATATATGCCCGGTCAGATGCCGATTACAAGAGACCGCGTAATGAGTCAATTACCATATGGATTGTATAAACATTATGATGCATCTCATAGGGTAAATGAATTAATTAAAAATAAAATTAACTTTAATAATAATTTACAAACAGTAGCAGTAATGGCACGAATTCGTACTAGGCTAGGTAAAACTTGCTATCTAGATTGGAATCCAGAACATTGGAAAACATTTATAGAGTTACTAATTAACGATCTACATGTAAATATTGTAATGATTGGAATCGAACAACAGCCAGGGAGTAGCGCCGGGGCATCATTAGTATTAGAAGATTCTGAAAATATAAAAAGTATTGTATTTAAAGGAGAAGATTCCGTTGAAGAACAAATTGCATTATTAAAACAAACAAAATGTAGTATATATGGAGCATCTGGTACAGCTGTATTTCCGTTTTTTACCCAGACTCCAACCTTTACTCAACAAACTATAGAAGAAGGATTTCGTTTAAAGTTTCAATGGGAGCGAGATCTAACTAATAATCTTGAAAATATAGAAATTTTTGATAAGTATCATAATAATGAAATATATAATTCACCTCCGTTAGAACTATATGCATCATTTAAAAAATTCTATCAAACATTAGGATAATTAATAAAAATATTATATTATAATAAAAAAGGTATATATGAAAATCAGAAAAACCATGTTACCAGTATTACGCCCGATGGGTGGATCTGAAGAAATAAAAGCATTAACCGATGTTATTGAAAGTGGCTGGTGGGGTAAAGGACCAAAAGTAGCTCAATTTGAAAAAGAGTTTGCCGATATGGTAGGTGCTAAATATGCAATTGCTGTTACGAGTAATTCCCATGGACAAGACTTGGTAATGAAAGCATTAGATATAAAAGACGGAGATGTTATTAATCCTACTATATCATTTATGGCAACTGCAATGATACCATTATGGCAACAAAACATTACTACAAATGTAGTCGATGTAGATCCAATTAATATGAATATCGATCCAGAAGCGGTCCGCAGAGCACTAACACCAAATACAAAAGCAGTAATTGCAGTTAACGAAGCAGGGGTTCCAGCTCCAATCGATGAAATACGAGAATTTTTTGATGGATTAATAATCGAAGATTGCGCACATAGTTGTTATACAGAAGGAGCTGGACAAAAAGGTGATATTGCAATTTGGTCATTTCAAGCAGTTAAAACAATGCCATGTGGTGATGGTGGGATGATTACTTTGAATGATGAAAAACTATATAATAAATTAAAAGAGATGACTTGGTTTGGTGTATCATCTACATATTCCAGAGTCGCAAAACAAGATACAGTTACAGGTAAACCTGGATATACATGGGACTATGAAGTAGATAAGATTGGTTATAAGTGTTACATGATTGATCTGATAGCAGCTATATGTTTAGAGCAAATGAAAAAATTACCTAAAATATTGGAATGGAGGCGCCATGTACAAGCTCGTTATAATAAAGAATTACATGCATGTATAGAAAGACCACCTCATACAGAGACAGTTCAATATTATTGTTCTAAAGTGCCGGCCGAACATAGAGGTGATCTAATTGATTATTTAGCATCAAAAAATATACACACATCGGTACACTTTAAGCCACTACATAAGTATGAAATCATACAAAAGAATATGACTCACCCAGATGCAAAGTTTCCTATAGCAGATAAGGAATGGTTGAGATTGGTATCATTACCAGTACATCCAGCAATGACTGATGAAGATATTGATTATGTTGTTTATTGGGTTAACAAGTATTTTGAGGAGAATTTATAATGAATACTCAGTTATTAAACTTTTTTAAAACTTTAATTGGTGTTACAAAAATTCATTCATTTAACGGATCTCACGGATCAAAGTCTGCAATGCATCATATATACGAGGTAAACACAAAATAAATTATGTATCAGGATTTATACAAAATTAACAATACGTCTAATTTAGACCAACACTCATGTTTTCATAATGAAAATACATATCCAAATTTTCAAAAAGATTTAAAAAAATTTAAGTTCCATATAACAGAATTAGTAGATAATAAAGCATCTGCTACGTTTTACAAATTTGGTGATGGTGATTATAGATTTTTAAATAAACAATCTATAGGCAGTGCAAGTCCCGGCAAAAGAGCTTTGAGTAAGTCATATAATGAAATAGATCATGATCAGTTTATGATAGGAGCTCAAAAATGCGATTATTATACATGCGAAATATATCCAGAAAATAGAAATATGTTTCATGAAGTTATTAATAATGAAATAGATTATCCGGCCGAATATGGATATGGGTTAGTTGCCAATAAATGGTTTTTTGAAAACTTTAAAGGACGTATTGGATTGTTGGGAGCGAGTGAAAAATTAAATATTATAAAAGAATTATTACAATATAAAGAATATCAAGACTATTTAGGATTAGAATCATTTACTGATTATATACATTTCCCTCAAAAATATGCAGCTGATGATATTGAATTAGTTGAACAATTTATAGGAGATCAACTAAAGAACTCTACAGCTGATATCTTTCTATTGGGAATCGGCCATGCTAAATCTGGTGTATTACATACATTTAAGAAATATAAACCTGCAGTATACTTAGATGTAGGAGCTGGGATAGATATGCTAGCAGGATGTATTAACACAAAACGTCCTTTTGCTGGCAATTGGAAAAATTTTAGATTAAGTAATTATGATTATTCTCAAATTGATTACTTAAATTATAATCGAGGAAACGAAAAATATTTATGAAAAAAGTAGTAGTAACAGGAGGAGCCGGATTTATAGGCTCTAATATGGTCGATCGATTGATTGATGAGGGTATGGAAGTAATCATATTAGATAATTTCAGCACCGGTAAACGAGAAAATTGTAACGCAAAAGCAACAGTATATGATGTGGATTTATCAACAGATCATCTAGAACCATTTTTAAAGGGTGTTGATGTAGTATTTCATTTTGCTGCACTAGCAAGGGTACAGCCATCAATTGAAGATCCATTAACATTTAACAAGCATAATGTAGATGCAACTTTAAGATTATTATTTGCATGTCATAAACAAGGAGTAACTCGCGTTGTATATTCTGCTAGTAGTTCATGTTATGGTGATGCCACCGAATTTCCTACACCAGAGACCCATTCTACTAATCCATTATCACCATATGGATTACAAAAATATATTGGAGAACAGTACTGCAAAATGTTTTCTGAAGTGTATGGATTAGATACATGTTCGTTAAGGTATTTTAATGTATATGGTGAACGTATGAATTTAGAAGGTGCATATAAATTAGTATTAGGAATTTTTGCAAAACAAATGTTGGATGGCGAACCATTAACTATTACCAATGATGGCCATCAACGTAGAGATTTTACATATGTTAAGGATGTAGTAGAGGCAAACTGGTTAGCGGCTACACATAAAGAAAACTTGAAAGGAAATTCGTTTAATATTGGAAATGGAAATAATTATTCTGTTAATGAATTAGCAGATATGCTTGGTGGCGAAAAGACTTATGGCGAAAAAAGATTAGAACCATTTAAAACTCTAGCAGATAATTCAAAAGCTAAATATATATTAGGATGGAGTCCAACCGGCCATTTACCAACATGGCTTAAACATTATAAGAAAGATTTAGGTATATGAATAAAAATTTAGTTTATATAGTAGCAATTAACTTTGATGTAAAGGAACACGTTGCAAAAGCATGGGAGTATTATTGTAAAAAATATAATTGTGATTTTAAAATAATCGAAACTACATCTATAAAAAACATGGCGCCGCATTGGGAACGTTATACTGTTATGGAACGATATCCTCAATATGAGAATTATATTTATGTTGACGCAGATGCATTAGTAAAGTGGGATTGTCCTAATTTATTTGAACTTCTATCCGAAGATAAATTTTACATTGTTAAAGATATTGGATCGTTAGAATGGACATATAATAGTATAATAGGATATCAAGACTTATTTCCAGATATAACTGTACCATGGTGGGAATATGTTACTACTGGGTTTCTTAAATTTTCAATCAAGCACCGTATGTTTTTTAAAAAATTTATTGAATTTCACAAATCTAATGATCAAACAATTAACGATAGACAATACCAAACATTACGTAAAGGATTCGATCAAACACCGTTTAATTATTTTCTTAAACAGGAAGAACAAGATATAATAGTTCTTCCAGAAGTTTTTTCATTAGGACATATGCATAAAAAAGATATTTTTAATAATGGTATGTTTTTAAATATGCCAGCATATATATGGCAATTTAATGGAATACCAAAAGAACAATTGCCTATAGTTCTTAGTCAAATTTGGAATCACATAAATCATCAATATACTATATAAAAACATGTTAACATTCTGTATTAGTACATATAATAATTTAAATTATCTTAAATTAGTAGTAGAGTCAGTTAGAAATTATAGCTATTATGTAGACGCTAGATTTATTATTCATGCAGAAAATTGTACTGATGGTACTGATGAGTGGTTACGTGATAATTCACTACATTATAATTTAGAATATTATATAGATAAAAACGATGTTCCTATAGGTATTGGCGGCGGGATGAATTTTTGTGCAGACTTAGTTGAATCAAAATATATTTGTTTTTTACATTCAGATATGGTCGTTTCAAAATTTTGGGATAAATCATTAGTTGAATATGCAGAACAACACTCACGAACATGGGTAGATTCCTTTAGAATTGAACCAGACATATTTGGTACTCCGCCAGCACGGAAAGCTACAATACAGACTCATAAGAACATGTTCGGAGAATTTTATTCAAATTTTAATAACGACTTATTTCAGAACTACGCTATTGAGTTTACTAAGTTAAATTGCAATGTAATATACCCAGTAGTCCAAGGCGTCTCTGGACTTATTGAAAAGTCGTATTGGGATGAAATAGGAGGAAATGACCAGATATTCGCTCCGGCTTCATATGAAGATTTAGATTTATTTTTACGTATGCAAATAATCGGCATTGATTATGTTTCAATTGGATCATCACTACTATATCATTTTGGAGCACGTGGATCACATTTTCCAAATGATAATTTTTCTATTTCATCTAACAGACAAGAAATATCAGAAGCTAAAAATCGTATGTTGTGGATACATAAATGGAAATTCCTTCCTAGATTTAATGAATATGGAATGATTGTAGGATTAAAATATACCTAATATTCATACATTAATCTTTAACAATACATATTTATTATTAAAGGATAAAATATGTTACTAAAAGTAGGATCAAACGGCCCATTAGTTAAAGAATTACAACGAGCTCTAGGTATTGGAGCAGATGGTATATTTGGCAAAGGGACTGAAGCTTCCGTAAAACAATTTCAAAAAGATAATAATTTAACCGTTGATG
>TARA_R110000796_G_scaffold8843_52_pt1 | contig 14171 bp, 18 predicted proteins | sample TARA_R110000796 | Tara Oceans TARA_R110000796 (sample SAMEA4397815) | marine metagenome | biome: Polar Biome; feature: [SRF] surface water layer (ENVO:00010504); material: water (ENVO:00002006), including particulate matter (ENVO:01000060) such as... | depth 5 m | reverse complement strand
CTTCGCCCGCTACTATAGCGGGTGGAGTAGCTAGGCTTCGCTCATCGCCAAAATTGCGTCCCACTCGGCCTGTGTGACTGGCGCGACCGACAGTCGCGACTGGCGGATGATCGCGAGATCCTTGAGTTCGGGGTTCTGTTTCATTTCCTTGAGCGGTACCGGCTTGGCCAGTTTCCGCACCGGCTTCACCTTGACCACTACCCAGCGTTCGGGATCGGTGCTGACATCTGGGCTATGTTCTTCGGATATTTCCATGATGCCGACCACGTCCAGACCCTGGCGGGAATGATAGAAAAAGGCCTGATCGCCCTTTTTCATGGCCTTCATATTGTTCGAGGCCTGCGCGTTTTTCACCCCGTCCCAGGTGCCTTCGTCCTCCGCGACCAGATGGTCCCAGCCATATTCATCCGGCTCCGACTTCATCAACCAATATTGCGGCATGTTTTGCTCCTTCGGTGAGGACCGGATTGTAGCCGACAGCGCACAAACAAAAAAGGCCCCGCAATCCTGCGAGGCCTTTCCTGTTTTTCGATATCCAAATTTATTTTGGCATCAGCAGATTGTCGATGATGTGCAGCGTTCCGTTGGTCGATTTCACGTCGGCCTCGGTTACAGTCGCTTTGTTACCGGCACCATCTTCGAGAACGATCTTGTCGCCGTCCATCGAGGCTTTGATTTTGGTGCCTTCCAAAGTGGCGATATCCGCGGTTCCGCCGCCATCTGTAATCGCCTTGGCGATGTCAGCAGCAGTCATGCTGCCTTCGACCAGATTATATTTGGTGATACTGGCCAGTTCATCCTTGTTATCGGAATGCATCAGCTCGCTCAGCCGTTCCGCATCCATCTTGTTATACACTTCGTTGGGCGCAGCAAATGCGGTGAAATTACTATCACCATCGAGGTCGGCACCAACGCCGGACAGGCCGATCAATGTGCTTGCGGTGCTGAGGTCGGGATTGGCCTGCAGAACGGCGATCAGATTGGTCGGTTTATGTTCATCAGCGAGACGCGTATCGAGAATTTCCTGTTCTTCTTTGCTCAATTCCGAAGAACATGCAGGCAGCATCGCCAACAGGGCAGACGCTAGAATAATTTTGGGGGCTTGAAACATGAATTTCCTTTCTTGTAATCACGCTGTCGCCCGCACTATGCGGGGAACAGCTGATGAAATCCGTAGGCGCGAACTACGCCCCCACGCCCAAGAATGAAACCCTCAATATTCCTAATAGAAAAGGCCCCGCCACTCGGCGAGACCTTTTCCAGTCCATCCTAGTTCGGGGGATGAAAACTATCCCGGCATGACAACCGTATCGATCGCGTGAATCACGCCGTTGGATGCTTCGACATCGGTCAGGATCACGGTCGATTTGCCGCCCGCCGCGTCTTCCAGAATCACCGATTCACCATCCAGAGAGGCTTTCAGCTCTGCGCCCTGTACGGTGGTCAGCGTCGCTGTCCCGCCGCCATCGGTGATGGCCTTTACGACGCCTGCCGCGGTCAGTTTACCGGCGACCACATGATAGGTCAGAAGCGCGGTCAGGTCGGCTTTCTTTTCGGGGGTCAAAAGCGCGCTCAACGTGTCCTGGTCGACCTTGGCAAAAGCATCGTTGGTCGGGGCAAAGACGGTGAATGGCCCTGCGCCGCTCAATGTCGCGCCGAGATCAGCAGCGGTCACAGCCGCTACAAGGGTAGAGAAATCGTCATTGCCGATGGCAACATCGACGATTGTGCCCGGTTCAGCGGTCGCTTCGGAGTCCATCATCGCATCGGCGGAGCTTTCATCAACCGCAGCCTTTGGCGCTTCGGTCGAGCAAGCCGCCAGAGCGACGACAACAGTGGTGGTCAGAATCATTTTGGGGGAAATACGCATGATAAGCCTTTCAAAATTGCATGGTCATCTATTCCGGTCGCAAGAACGACCGGTCTTCGAATATGCAAGATATGGGCTAGATCAGGACCGGTTCAAACCTGTCCTTTCGGGCGTATCACGTGTCTCAGTCCTTGCCGAGATGGACAAAATCGCGGTCGAAGCTCTTCAGACTGGCGCCGCCATCGATATAGACAATCTGCCCGGTGACGGCTTTCGCACCGGCCAGATAGAGGACGCCATCGGCGATATCATCCAGATCGGGCAGCCGGTCGAGCGGCATCATCGCGGTGATATTGGCCAGCTGGTCTTCGCCATATTCCCCCGCCGTCAGCGTCAGTCCGGGAGCCAGCCCGTTGACGCGAAGCTTGTCGGCACATGCGACCGCCAGCGAACGCACGGAACCGGCCAGGGCCTGTTTGGAAAGCGTGTAGCTCAATTGGTCCCGGTTGGGATTGCGGATGCGCTGGTCGAGAATATGGATGACACAGGCCCGGTCGCTGCCTGCAGGCCGTCGATGGTGGAGCGCGGTCGTCAACAACATCGGCACAAGGCTGTTGACCCGGAAATGGTCTCGCAGAGCCTTTTCGCCAATGGCTTCGGCATCATCCTGGCCAAAAATCGAGGCGCTGTTGACGATGAGATCCGGCGTCCGGCCGAAATGGTCGACGATCTCGTCCATCAGAGCTTCGGCAGCGCCGTCATCGAGAAAATCCTGCTGGAAACCGGACCATTTACAGCCCGTTTCCACGAGTTTCTTTGCCAATCCCTCTTCGGGCGTGGCATCACTATTGCCATGCAGCGCCAGCGCATAGCCGGCCTCGGCCAGGCGCGCGGCAATCGCCGCACCAACCCGCTTCACGCCGCCGGTGACCAGCGCTAGCGGTCTGGTCATTTCCGGCCCCGGCTAAGCGTAATGCCGATCTGCTCTCCCTTTTCGGAGATCAGCAATTTGACGATCTTGACGGTGACCCGGAGGATATTCTTGTCCTGCAGGAACAGCGTCTCGACGATATGATCCGCAACCGCCTCGATCAGCTTGAAATGCACGCCCTCCGGCAGCGCGTCGGTCGCGGCATGTTTGAGGTCCATGTAATTTTTGGACCGTTCGAGCGGGGTGTCCGCTTCATAGCGTTCCTGTATCTTCAGCTCCGCCGCAATCGAGATGCGCAGCGGCTGCGGCAAATGGGTTTCTTCGGAATAGATCCCGGTGAGCACGTCAACGTCGAGATCGTTGACTTCCAATAGCAATGTGTCTGTCATAGATAGTCTCTGATCTTGTTCCGGTTAAATGGCAAGTCAGGCGGACCAGCGAGCGAAAATCGCCGTCGGCAGCAGCAATCCCCGCGCCTCTTCGCGAACCGCCAGTTCACCGACCTCGACGGTGCCGCCGAGATGGGCGAGTTTTTCGTTGAGCAGCGAACCGAGCGCCAGCGCCGACATGCGCACGGCATAGACGGTCAGGAACATACAGCGACTGTCGCCATCGAGCAGCTTTCCGCAATCCTCGACCAGCCCGGCCAGATGTTCTTCCAGTCGCCAGATTTCGCCATCCGGACCGCGACCATATTTTGGCGGATCCATCAGGATCGCGTCATAACGCCGTTCGCGCCGCACTTCGCGAGCGGCAAATTTGGCGGCATCGTCGATGATCCAGCGGATCGGACGATCGGTCATCCCCGAAAGGGCGGCATTGTCGCGTGCTGCGGTCACCGATTTCTTCGACGCATCGACGTGCACCAGATTGGCCCCGGCTGCCGATAGTGCCAGCGTCCCGACCCCGGTATAGCCGAAGAGATTCATCATCTGCGGCGATTCAACATTCTGCAAATTACCGCGGAACCAGCGCCACACCGGATCCATGTCCGGAAAATAGGCGAGATGGCGGAACGGTGTGCACTGGGCGGTGAAGCTGACTTCTTCCCACTCCATCTGCCAGCCCTCTTCCGGGACATTGGCGTTCAGATGCCAGCGACCACCGCCATCCTCGTCGGATGCGGGAATAAATTCACCATCGGCTTGCCAGTCATCATTGGCCGGAGCCCACATCGCTTGCGGTTCCGGACGGATGAAATGATATTTCCCGTAACGCTCGAGCTTGCGGCCATGGCCGGAATCGACCAGCGCATAGTCGCTGCGCGGCTCGCTGATCATCAATATCGGGGCGGTGCTGGATTCAGCCATCGGTCGGCGTGGCGTTGGACATAACGAATTGCTTCACCGCATCATATGTGCCCGGCAGCTTGGTATATTTTTCTTCCCGGTCAAACAGATCGCCAACGCGGCGCGGCAATATCGGACGGATACCGGTGGCCCGTTCGACGGCATCGCGGAATTTCGCCGGATGGGCAGTTGCCAGCGTGACCACGGGCACCGATGGATCGAGATCGACATGTTGCGCCGCCGACAGACCGATCGCGCTATGCGGATCGATGACATGACCGGCGCTGTCCTGCGCCCAGCGCATCGCCAGCGACATATCGTCCGGATCGACGCGGTAGCTGGTGAAAATAGAGGCTGCTTTTTCCCGCATGGCGGGTTCCAGCTGCATATTATGGCTCTGTTCGAAAGCCGCCATGCGGGCGGCCGTCTTGACGCCGTCACGGCCTTCCAGATCGAACAACAGACGTTCGAAATTGCTGCTGACCTGAATATCCATCGAAGGTGCCGCTGTAGGAGTCACGGTCCCGGTGGAATAGTCCCCTGCGCTTAGCGCACGGTGGAGGATATCATTGACGTTGGTCGCCACGATCAGCCGCTCGATCGGCAATCCCATTTTCGACGCGACATAGCCGGCAAAGACATCGCCGAAATTGCCCGTCGGCACCGAGAAAGCGATCTTGCGATGCGGCGCGCCCAACTGGCTGGCCGCGTAAAAATAATAGACGACCTGCGCCATCAGCCGCGCCCAGTTGATCGAGTTGACCGCCGAGATCGAGAAGCGGTTGGTCACTTCCTGATCCGCGAACATCCGTTTCACCATCGCCTGGGCATCATCGAAACTGCCGTCGATCGCGATATTATAGACATTCGGCGCAAGGACCGTGGTCATCTGCCGGCGCTGGACATCCGATATCCGGCCATCGGGATGGATCATGAAGATATCGACCTTGTCCCGGCCAGCCAGCGCATCGATCGCGGCCGAACCGGTATCTCCGGAAGTGGCGCCCACGACCGTCAGATGCTTGTCCTGCCGGGCGAGAAATTTCTCGAACAACAGGCCGAGCAATTGCAGCGCGACGTCCTTGAACGCCAGTGTCGGGCCGTGAAACAGTTCGAGCAGCCATTGCCGCCCGTCGAGCTGTACCAGCGGTGTCACCGCCGCATGGGAGAAGCGGCCATAGGCCTGTTCGCAAATATCCCGCAATTCCGCTTCGTCGAGCGCATCGCCGACGAACGGCAGCATCACGCGAACCGCGGTTTCGACATAGGAAAGCCCCGCCATTCCTGCGATCTCGGCGGCGCTGAACGAAGGCCAGGATTCCGGTACATAGAGTCCGCCGTCGCCAGCCAGTCCGGCCAGGGTTACTTGTTCGAAATTCAATGGCGCCGCTGCGCCTCTGGTAGAGATATATTCCATGGTGCGAGCGGGTTAGCGGCAGCGCCCGATCAGGGCAAGAACTATGCTTTGACCGGACGCTTTATCGCACCCTTCTCAAGCTGCATTTTAAGCGTGCCGAGCCGCTCGACCGCATTGGCGGCATGTGGCCCGATCCAGCGTTCGTGGATGGCATGGATAGGCAGAGGATTGAGATGGTTCCAGCGCTCTCGCCCCTTCTGTTGCGGAATGACCAGGTCCGCCTTCACCAGCACCTTGAGATGTTGCATCACGGTGCAGCGGTCCAGTTCCGGAAAATGCACGCAGAGCGCCCCCGTGGTCAGCGGCTGATCGCGCAAATCGTCCAGAATCTGGCGACGGACTTTGGACGCAAGGGCCTTGAACACCTCGTCATATATTTCGCTGGTTGACATGTTACTTTTTTATAACATATATCGGACGGCATTTCAAGGGAGAATCACCGTGGATCTGAAATTCAAAGTTGCCGCCCGTATTTCCAGACCCGTCGCGGAAGTGTTCGAAGCCGTGGCCAATCCGGAACAATTGTCGGGCTATTTCACTACCGGCGGCGCGCAGGGTCGTCTCGAGACCGGGGCGACCGTGATGTGGGACTTTCATGATTTTCCCGGCGCGTTTCCGGTCGAGGTCACCGAAGTCATTCCGAACGAGAAAATTTCCATCCTGTGGGAGGCGGGCGACGCATCGGGGGACGCAGGCTACAAGGTCGCAGCCACAATGACTTTCGAGGCGCTGGAAGACAACCGGACGCTGGTTACGATTTCCGAAGGCGGCTGGCGACCGACCGAAGCCGGTCTGAAAACCTCCTATGGCAATTGTTCCGGATGGACGCAGATGCTGTGCGCGCTCAAAATGTGGGTCGAGCACGGGATAAATTTGCGCGAAGGCTTTTACAAATAGCCGGCCTGTATCACTTGACCCTGTTGCGACCGCGCAGGGCGAGCAAAAAGATAATCAGCGCGATCGCGGCAAAGAGGAACCACTGGACCGCATAAGACAGGTGATTGTTCGGAACATCTTCCAGAGCTGGCGGCTGGCTTTTCTGCAGTCCGGCCACCGGTTCGCTCGCCACCAGACGGATGATATACTGGCTGTCCGGCGCGATGATCCCGTCGACGACGCCGCCCTGCCAGTCCGGATCATCCGGACGGCTGGACCAGCCGGCAACCACCTGCGCGCCCGGGCCCTCGGCACCGGCGGTGCGGCACTGGGCAATATGGGCCCAGCCCGATTGACCGGATGCATTGCGGCCACTGGTAGAACGCCATCCGGTGACGGCGAGACAATTGACGGTGGATTTACGAAAATAGGGCGCGTCTTCGGCGCTTGGCACGGCGGGATAGGAAATAGCCGGCATATCGGATGCTGCGGCATAGGTCGCCAGCAGGTCGTTCTTCCATTGCGCGCGCTGTAACTGCCAGATGCCGAGACCGACCATAGTTGCCACAGCGATCAGGACGAGGATTGTCCCCAATATCGGCAGACGCTTCGTCATTCGCCGTCGCGCGTGTCGATGCTGCCTTCGCGGGCCTGGTTGCGATGTTCCAATATCAGCAGGATCGCCTTTGATACCCGCAGCGCACCGACAACTGCGCCGACAGTCAGCGGCACCCAGAGCAATAGATGTACCCAGAAGGGGGGATGGAAATTGGCCTCGACCGCCAAAGCCAGACCGAGGATGATCGCGCCGACAATCAGTGTCAGGAAAGCGGCCGGGCCGTCACCCACATTATACTGGCTGAAGTCCAGACCGCAGCTCCGGCATTTGTCGGAGAATTTTATCGCATTGGCAAAGAGCGTCTTTTGCCCGCAATGGGGGCAAAGACCAAAAAGGGCAGCGGGAAGAACATCCGGCTGCCCTTTTATATTTTTGTTTTCGGTCAACACACTGGCCTAATGAACCGGCGCGCCCCAGCCGCCCCAGACATAGACGACGATGAACAGGAACAACCATACGACATCGACGAAATGCCAATACCAGGCTGCTGCTTCAAAGCCGAAATGCTGTTTCGGGGTGAAGTGGCCCTTATAGGCCCGCACCAGACAGACGATCAGGAAGATCGTGCCGACAAGAACGTGGAAGCCGTGGAACCCGGTCGCCATATAGAAAGCCGAGCTATAGTTGAGGCCGGCAAACGGGAATGGTGCAACGCTATATTCATAAGCCTGAATGAACGAGAACAGCGCACCCAGCAGGATGGTCAGCCAAAGACCGGTGATCATGCTCTTCCGGTCACCGTGGATCAGCGAATGGTGTGCCCAAGTAACGGTAGTACCGGAGCACAACAGGATCATCGTGTTGAGCAGTGGCAGTTCAAAGGCGTTGAGCACTTCGATGCCTTTGGGCGGCCATTGCAGAAGCGCAGCAGCGCCGTCCTGACCGATGTAATTGGTGACAATGCCGTCAACCATTTCGAGCGGCTGAGGGAAAAGTGCGAAATCAAACCATGCCCAGAACCAGCCCACGAAGAACATGACTTCCGAAGCAATGAACAGGATCATGCCGTAGCGCAGGTGAAGCTGAACCACCGGTGTGTGGTCGCCCGCGTGGGCTTCCTTGATCACGTTGGACCACCATGAATAAAAGGTCAGTCCGATGGCTGCACAGCCGACGTAGAAAATAAGCGCGCCAAATGCCATATCGTGCATCCAGCGAATGCCGCCGATTGCCATGACAAAGGCAGAAAAAGAGCCAAACAGCGGCCAGATGTCTGGCGGCAATATGTGATAATCATGATTTTTGGCACCGGCCATATTGTTTCCCTAACCTTGTCTTGAATTTCTCTTAGCTATCGCCCGTACCGGCGTCTACTGCCTGCTCGTCGGTCGAACGATAAAAAGTATAGCTGAGCGTAATTTCCTTGATATCCTTTGTTTCCGGATCATCCAGAATCGCCGGATCAACATAATAAAGCACCGGCATCCGCATCGTCTGGCCCGGCTTCAGCAATTGTTCGCTAAAGCAGAAGCACTGGACCTTGTTGAAATATTGACCGGCGAGCAGCGGCGTCACATTGAACGTGGCGGTACCGACGACCGGCTGGTCGCTTTTGTTGGTCGCTATGAAAATCGCCATGTCGCGGGCACCGACGGTGACATGATCAACCGCCTGCTCCGGCTTGAACGACCAGGGTAGCGCGGAATTGACATTGGAATCGAAACGGATCGACATCACCCGATTGGTCGCCTGAACCGTTGCAGCCTGTGCTTCGCCGACCCGCTGCGTGGTCCCGGCATAGCCGGTGACGCGGCAGAAAACCTCGTATAAAGGCACAGCTGCAAAGCCAAGGCCTAGCATACCGAAGCCCAGAGCGCCTGCCATCAGGGCGCTGCGCCGGTTCTTGCCGGAAAGAGGGGTTTTAACGGTCGCCATCAGGAACCTGATCCGATTTTTACGATCGTGATGAAGTAGAATAATACCACCATCGACAGCAGCAGCCCGGCCATGATGATCGCGCGATGCTTCTGACGGGCCTGATACACCTTCTGCTCTTCCGGAGTCATCGGAGCCTTGTCCTGATCAATGTCGTTCATGCGAATATCATCCGATCGGCAACAACCGCTGCGAAGAGTGCAAAGAGATAAAGGATCGAGAATTTGAACAGCCGCTTTTCGGCCGCCATATCGTCGGGCCGCGTTGTCGTACTGCGCGCGACTTTCCAGGCAAGCACGCAGAATATCACGCTCAACAATATTGCCGCAGCGCCATATACTATTCCGGCGAGGCCAAGCGCAAAGGGCGCAATCGCGACGGCGGCCAGTATCAGGCTGTAACCGAAAATCTGGTTGCGGGTCGACCGCTGACCGGCGACCACCGGCATCATCGGAACACCGGCTTTGGAATAATCGCTGTTCATGAACAGCGCGAGCGCCCAGAAATGCGGCGGCGTCCAGAAAAAGATAATGGCAAACAGCAGGAACGGCATCATCGTCATATCGCCGGTCACCGCAGCCCAGCCAATCGCTGGCGGGAATGCGCCGGCGGCGCCGCCGATCACGATATTTTGCGGCGTGCTGCGCTTTAGCCAGATCGTGTAGACGACAGCATAGAAGAAAATCGAGAAGGCGAGAAATATCGCGCTGAACCAGTTGACCGCGACACCCATCAGCAGAACCGAGAAGACCGACAAGCCGATGCCGAAATGCAGCGCCGTTTCCCGGTCCATCCGGCCAGCCGGCAGCGGACGCTGGCTGGTCCGTTTCATGATCGCGTCGATATCGGATTCATACCATTGGTTGAGCGCGGCCGAAGCCCCTGCCCCGAGGCTGATCGCGAGAATCGCCGTAAAGCCGATAACCGGGTGGATCGATCCCGGTGCCGCCAGCAAACCGCAAAGAGCGGTAAAAATGACCAGAGACATCACGCGCGGCTTGGTCAGCGCAAAGAGATCCTTTGCGCTGGCCAGGCCTTGTATTGTGTGTGACGCGGTGGTCATTTCTCGTTCCAAGCTTTCGCTTCGTCCTCAGATCACTTGATCTGGGGAAGGGTTTCGAATTGGTGGAAAGGCGGCGGGCTGGACAATGTCCATTCCAGCGTCGTTGCGCCTTCGCCCCAGTAATTGCCTTCCACTTTACGGCCAGCAATGAAGGCGTAGGCGATATTCACGAAGAAGATCAACACGCCAACCAGCATCACGGCATAACCGAGCGAGCTGATCTGGTTCCAGTAAGCAAACTGCTCCGGATAGTCGGCATAGCGACGTGGCATGCCTTGCTGTCCGAGGAAATGCTGCGGGAAGAACAGGATGTTCACGCCGATGAAGAAGATCCAGAAGTGGAGCTGCCCCAGCAATTCGCTGTACATCCGGCCCGACATTTTCGGGAACCAGTAATAGAAGCCGGCAAAGATCGAGAAGACCGCACCCAGCGACAGCACATAGTGGAAGTGGGCAACCACATAATATGTATCGTGGAGATTGTCGTCGATACCGCCATTGGCCAGCACAACACCGGTCACGCCACCGATGGTGAACATGAAGATGAAGCCGAGAGCCCACATCATCGGTGTTTTGAACGACATCGAGCCGCCCCACATGGTTGCGATCCACGAGAAGATCTTGATGCCGGTCGGCACCGCGATCACCATGGTCGCTGCGGTGAAGTACATTTTCACGTTAACCGACATGCCGGTGGTGAACATATGGTGCGCCCAGACCACAAAGCCGACGACACCGATGGCAACCATCGCATAAGCCATGCCGAGATAACCGAAGATCGGCTTGCGGCTGAAGGTCGAGATGATGTGGCTCACCATACCGAAACCGGGCAAGATCATGATGTAGACTTCGGGATGTCCGAAGAACCAGAACAGATGCTGGTACAGCACCGGATCACCGCCGCCGGCGGCATCATAGAAAGTCGTACCGAAATTACGGTCGGTCAACAGCATTGTAATCGCGGCAGCCAACACGGGAAGTGAGAGAAGCAGCAGGAATGCGGTAACCAGAACCGACCAGACAAACAGCGGCATTTTGTGCAGGGTCATACCCGGCGCGCGCATATTGAAGATGGTGGTGATGAAGTTGACGGCGCCCAGAATGGATGAAGCACCCGCCAGATGGAGCGAGAGAATTGCCATGTCCACAGCAGGCCCGACAGAGCCGCTGGTCGACAGCGGCGCATAGACGGTCCAGCCCGTGCCGGCACCGTTACCGGTACCGCCGGGAACGAAAGATGATCCGAGCAGCAGAAGCAGCGCGGGGACGAGCAGCCAGAAGCTGACATTGTTCATCCGCGGGAAGGCCATGTCCGGAGCGCCGATCATCAGCGGTACGAACCAGTTACCAAAGCCGCCGATCATCGCCGGCATGACCATGAAGAAGACCATGATCAGGCCGTGTGCTGTGATCAGCACGTTCCAGAGGTGATAGGCCTGATCCATCGAGGCTTCGCTGCCGTTGGACATGCTTGCCCAGGCTTGCAGATATTGGATGCCGGGCTCAGCGAGTTCGAGCCGCATCAGTCCGGAAATCCCGCCACCGATGATCCCCGCGAAAATCGCGAAAATCAGATAAAGTGTGCCGATGTCCTTGTGGTTGGTCGACATGAACCAGCGTTGGAAAAAGGCCGGCTTGTGATCCGCGTCATGCGCGTGATCATCAATATGGCCATCTGCTGTGATAGTTGTCATTGCTCTAACCCTCAGTTGGTCGCAGCGGCTGCATCGGCAGGCGCAATTTCGGAAGTCGCGTCAGTGGCGACGGCTTCGGTAACGACAGCCTCTGCTGCCTCGCCCTTCACCGTACCGCCATTGGCGCGAACCCAGTTGTTGAATTTTTCTTCGGAAAGAACTTCGACCGTAATCGGCATGAAGCTGTGCCGGGCGCCGCAAAGTTCCGAGCACTGACCGTAATATACGCCTTCGCGATCGATCTGCAGAACCTTTTCATTAATCCGTCCCGGTACCGCATCCAGCTTGAACCAGGCCGAAGGAATGGCGAAGCTATGGATAACGTCCGCCGCAGTGATCAGCAGCTTGACCGGCTTGCCCACCGGAATGACCATACGGTTGTCGGCTGCGAGCTGGTGCGGTTCACCGCGTGCTGCTGCATCTTCTTCCGACATCATATTGGAAATGACTTCGAAATCGCCATTGTCGGGATAGCTATAGCCCCAATACCATTGATAGCCGGTGACTTTCACAGTCAGCGCATCTTCCGGCGCCGGCTCGAATTGACGGGCCAGCAGGCTGATCGACGGCACCGCGATGACCACAAGGATCAGAACAGGAATGACCGTCCAGATAATTTCGATGAACGTATTGTGTGTCGTTTTAGACGGCTCGGGGTTGGCGCCGCGACGAAAGCGGAAAACGACCCAGAACAGGAGAAACAGAACAAGCAGACTGACGCCAAACATCATCGGCACCAGGATCGCATTGTTGATCCAGTGCGCGGTTTCGCCGGTTGGGCTGAACTGCTCCTGAAAATCAATATTGCCATCTACCGGCATACCGATGCCTGGCGTCGGCTTCATCGGGGTATAAAGAGCAGGGTCAAGTCCGGATGCAGGCGCTGCCGCCGCTGCCGGTACGTCCGCTGCTTCCAGTTCACTGGCCGCTGCCGGATTTACGACTGGCGCTTCCGGCAATGCTTCCTGCGCCGACAATGCAGCCGGCGTGAGAATCAGGCCGATGGCCAGAATCCAAGCTTTCAAAAAATGAGTCATAAATCGCTCAACCCTATCTTACCCCAAGTTTCGGTAGTTTTCCGGCAATGGCCCGTCTTTTGGAATCAGCGAGCCCGGCCTGGAATAGTCCGATTGGGGCGGCTTATAGGCATGGTTGCCGCAAGCCTCAAGCTGCCGATTGGATATTTTTTCAGTTTTTTGACTTTAATTTTTCTGGCAATGCAGTGCCAATATGGCCATTTGGGGAGAAAGGCGAAAATCAGGCAGGGATGAAACATTGACAGAAGAAGAGATTTTAGCGGAATTCCGGAGCTGTGATGCGCTGCTGCAGGGCCATTTCGTCCTTTCCTCAGGCCGCCATAGCAGCCGCTATTTACAATGCGCGCGATTGCTGATGAACCCTGCCCGGGCCTCGCGGATGGCAGAGGCCCTCGCAGCAAAGATTCCCCAGAATATCCGGCGTTCGATCGATATCGTCGTCTCTCCAGCAATGGGCGGCGTGATTATCGGCCATGAAATGGGCCGCGCGCTTGGTCTCGACGCGCTGTTTCTCGAACGTCCCGAAGGCACATTCGAATTACGCCGGGGATTCCGGCTCGAACCGGGCCAGAAAGTTTTGATGATGGAAGATGTCGTCACCACCGGCCTGTCGTCGCGCGAAGCCATTCAGGCCATCCGCAACGCCGGAGGCGAGGTGATCGCCGCCGGCGCCCTGATCGACCGTTCCAATGGTGCCGCGCAATTTGACGTGCCCTTCTTCCCGCTGGTGGCGCTGGATGTGCCCTCTTATGCCGCTGACGAGATTCCCGCCGAACTGGCGGCCATTCCCCCGACCAAGCCGGGCAGCCGAGCGGAGCCATCCGCAGCGTGAGCACAACCAACCCGCTAAGACTGGGCGTCAATATCGATCATGTGGCCACGATCCGCAACGCGCGCGGCGGTGACCATCCCGAGCCGGTGCGCGCTGCGCTGGTTGCAGCCGAAGCTGGCGCGGATGGCATAACCGCCCATTTGCGCGAAGACCGGCGCCATATCCGCGATGACGATCTGACCGTCCTGATGGACAAGCTGACCATCCCGCTCAATCTGGAAATGGCGGCGACCGACGAGATGCTGCAAATCGCGCTGCGCCACAAGCCGCATGCCGCCTGTATCGTCCCGGAAAACCGCGAAGAACGGACAACCGAAGGCGGGCTCGACGCTGCGGGGATGCACAACAAGCTGGCCGATTTTGTCGGGCAGTTGAAAGAAGCGAATATCCGTGTCAGCCTGTTTATCGAACCCGAGCCGCGCCAGATCGAAGCCGCCATCCGCCTCGGTGCGCCAGTGGTCGAATTTCACACCGGCCGCTATGCCGAGATCAACGGCGCCGAACGCGAAGCCGAATTGCGCCGGATCGCAGATGCGGCGGCTCTCGCGGCGAAAAACGGCATCGAACCCCATGCCGGTCACGGCCTGACCTTCGACAATGTCATACCGATTGCCGCAATCCCGCAGCTCGCCGAGTTGAACATCGGCCATTTCCTGATCGGCGAAGCGATCTTCAGCGGTCTCGACGGCAGTATCCGCCAGATGCGCGCGCTGATGGATGAAGCACGG
>TARA_R110000796_G_scaffold55882_3_pt1 | contig 14189 bp, 15 predicted proteins | sample TARA_R110000796 | Tara Oceans TARA_R110000796 (sample SAMEA4397815) | marine metagenome | biome: Polar Biome; feature: [SRF] surface water layer (ENVO:00010504); material: water (ENVO:00002006), including particulate matter (ENVO:01000060) such as... | depth 5 m | reverse complement strand
AGGTGCAAACGCAGGTATATCGCCAATGGAAGCTATCGGTGGAGTAGATCCTTATGCCGAAAGTGGTGGAGATTTCGTAGACTTCGTAGACATTAAATTTACACACGATGGTAAATCTGAAAAACTAAAAGCATACTTAACAGCATATTCAGATGGATTTAGTGCTAACTGGAATGATGTACAGTATGTAGGAAGACAAGATACACTAAAACAATTTGCTGGAGTAACTAGAGCTGTATCCTTTGCAGTACTGTTACCATCGTTTAGAAAAGAAGATATTGCTGTAAACATGAAAAAGCTAAACTTACTTGCAGGCATGACTGTGGTAGGTGGATTCAAACCCGGAGCAAATTACATTACCGGACCTTTATGTAAACTGAAAATTGGAAACCTTATAGATGCTTATTGTGCCTTTTCGTCTTTGAAATGGGACTTCGATCCAGCAGAAGCTACCTTTGATATTGATGAAGGGATGCCTCATATGCTGAAAGTTAGCCTTGATGCTACCGTGTTAGCAGACGGTGACGATAAACTACTAAACGGAACAAATGGAAATTACTTTGGTAAAAAATATTAAGTAGATGGCATATAACAGATACCAAGACATACCGCAAAAAAGAGACTCATACAATACACGAATTGTAAGATCGGTAGTATATCCACCCATCTCACGACACGATGAGGATATTTATGTTATTACAACGATAGGCGATACCTTGTACGCATTAGCAGATAAGTATTATGGTGATGTAAACTATTATTGGATTATAGGAGAGGCAAACGAAAACCTATCCAAAAAAACACAACAAATACCAATAGGATTACAATTACGAATCCCGAGTCAATTAGAACCAATATTAAGAGATTATCAAGATTTAAACAACCAAGAAATATAAGTTATGGATCCATTTAGATCAAGACAAGTCCCAGACTCTGTTAATACGGAATTTAGCAATCGAGCTGATGGTACAAAACTAATGAAGTGGACAGCACAACGCTTTCCATGGATACATGTACTGAGCTGTGCCGGAGGAGGTTGTACAGAAGCATACAACGAGTTAGGAAACGACCCAGATATGGGTGGGAAAGCATTAAGTCTGTTTGGTGGTAACCCATCACTATCAGCATACAATAAATCTACAAAACTACCTCATCCTACATTAACTGGACTATCAGTAAAGGCGATGGGTTCGTTAGGCACAACACGTAAAGCAACTGTTAAGCTGTCATGCTACACAGACGAAGACTTGCTCGAATTGCAAAAATGCTTTTTTATTCCTGGCATGGATGTTAGAGTGCAGTGGGGATGGAGTGAAGATTGTAGTGGCAAACAACCACCCACACTACTTAGAAACCCAAGTCATACCGCTCAAAAAGCTACGTGTACAATTAATACCCTACGTAAGGCAAGTGCTAATTATGACGGATTCCAAGGAATTGTAGGAAACTTCAAATACAGCTTGACAAAAGATAATTATTGGGATTGTAGCATTGAGATTATTTCAGCAGCAGACCCGTTTTCAAATAGTAAAGTCAGTAACTCAAAATGCCCATGTCCTAGGGAGGTTGAAACTGATCAAGGTGAAACAATAAAAGACTTTGGTCCAGTTTATGCTGCTCTTGCAGATCTACATGAGAACCCAACAGGGAACGCTTTTCGAGTATTTAACGCTTTGAAAGAAAACTCAAAATCTTCCAAATACCATAAGTATTCAACATATCAGTTTGAAGGTGTAGAGCGAACCGAAGATGGAGGAGAAAAAGATGGTAGTTGGTGGGATGGTATATTTGCCGGAGAAGAAACAACCGAGACATGGATTAGCTTCGGAGCTTTTTTAGACATGCTTAACTCTATGTCAATACCAAGCAAAGACGGAGAGTATCCTTTAGGAAGAATTGATGTTAGCGATATACTACTTCCTTATCCTAAGACTCTCATATCAGCAGATCCGCGCATATGTATTGCTGGAGGAGGTAGTTTAGACGTTGAAGAAGATTTAGATTTTAACCTTGAAGGTGGTAGAAGTATACCCAGAAGTTGTAATTGTGTTGAACTGAGTGAAGGAAAACTTAAAGTACGTTTGGCTAAGATTATGTGTAATACTGTATTTCTTCTTAAAGAATATAAGTCAGTGTATGATGGAGATGGAAGTTTAAAAACACTAGTAGACAACGTGTTAAGAGGAATTAATAGGGTATGCGGAAGCCCATGGACATTTGTAACAATTGCATCACAGGAGGCTTGTGATGATAAAGATGGACCAGTAATCCAAATACTTGACGAAAGACAAGCAATGAAGGAGCAAGAGCCCTTTCTACTTCCAAGTACTGTAGGAGACTCTTCTTTGAGAAGTTTTTCCCTAGACTTAAAGATGTCTGGTGCAATGAAGACTCAAGCTCTATACTCCGGTAATAGCCAAAAGACAAGAACTAGTGATAAGGGTGATGCAGGCTGTGAACCTATAGCAGCCGATTCTTTCTTCCTAGCAACCGAAGCCGTAAACAAAGCTAAGCCTAAGCCTAGTACATTAAAGACATCGTGCGGAGAATGTGACAATGCTGCTGAAGCAGCTGATGAACCAACTAAAGACGATTTGACTTATGATATGTCGTATGAGGTTAATGATCAAACTGTAGGAGCTTTGCAAACGTGGGTTGACAATAAAGTCGGGGATATTGATATGGAAAAGTGTTCTGGAACTCCTCTTCCATTTGACTTTAGTTTTGAAGTAGACGGCATTGGCGGATTTGAATTTGGACAAATGGTTTCAGCTAATAGAATACCAAAAGGTGTTCGTGATGCGTTTAGATGGCAAGTAACTAAGGTAGAACATGAAGTGTCCGCAAATGATTGGATAACCAAGGTATCTACAGTGTGTCGATCAAATCCATTTGGAACATCCCCTAAACCAGGCATAGCTAGATAATATTTATAAGCATGGCACTACAAGGAAGTAAACGTAATAAAAGGAAAGCAAAGAGTTTTAACAGACCAACACCCGATCAAAGAATTAGAGATGATCAGTCTTACAAATACACCAAAGGTGGGGATTTTACTACTAGATTGGGTGAGGAGTATATAGGAGAGTATCATCTACGTAGTGACGGAAAGACATATACTGGCCCTACTAAACCACAAGGTCGCATTGACAACGGTATACAGTTGTTACCGTTTTACAATAGTATGGATAATTTTGTTTACGATAAACTGCATAAGTTTCATACACCTATCAAAGATCATACAGAGCCTATACCATACACATATAATGTCAGACCTTCCGATGGAATGTATGATTTAGGATTTGATACAAGGTACTTTGTACAACGAAGAGGTTTAGGTAATTATGCAATAGAAATTGATTCTACGCAGAGGGATAGATTTGGCAGCGATTTGGGAATTGATTCTAACATTTATGATTATGTAGATGTGTTGTGGCAACTAACAGGAACCATTGAGTTTATAGAAGCAACAAATAAAAAGCGAGTAAACATAGCGTCTATAACAATACCAGATATAACATCACTTATTAGCAACTACATACAATTTGCAATTGCAACAAATCAAACAGAATTTGGAGATCCTGAATCGTTACTAACAAAAAACAAACTGACAAGTGGCAATAAGCCAACACTTAAAAAAACATTTGACAGACAATCAGGTAAAATTATTCCACCCGAACCATTGCCTCCTAGATAAAAAAAGCGTATAGTTACTATATGGTTATAGATAATGAACAGCAGCTATTGGAACTCATACACGAAGATTTAATCATTGTACCTATTCCAGCTGACGACAGACTTCATACAACTCAAAACGAGATTATTGCATTAGCAATAAGAACCATAGTACCAAACAAATCATACATTGTAGGAATAAACCATCCAGAAGCTATATACAATATGCCAATGGAAAAGATTCAAGAATTCACTGGACAGTTGTCGTGTACAAACATACCATTAATGTGGAAAACAAACAAGGCAACCCTCGGTTTGTTGGATTATGAAATGGCATACTACTTAACTTTTAAGAAAAAGATAGAACAAGAGTCAGGTAGGATGGTCACACGATACAACCAAAACATGCCGGGATGCAAAAAAACAAATTCACTGATGTCTTTGCTAAAATTGCAAGAGTGTGTTGACAACATCCCCACACTAGATTCAATACCTCCCGGACTAGACTTCTATCAAAAGAAGGTTAGAGGTGTATTTAATTGGATTGAATCAAATGGATTGCATGTCGATAAAGACAAACACAAAGAACGATTTGGAAAAACATTTAGTCGGGTTGATGACAAATGCTACACGCAATATAATTACTATACAACTACCGGAAGACCTAGTAATCGCTTTGGAGGAGTAAACTACGCAGCATTACCTAAAGACGAGACACGCGAATGTTTTATCAGCAGATATGGTGATGATGGATGTTTAGTAGAATTAGACTTTAACTCATACCATCCTAGAATCATTGCAGCACTAATTGATTACGATTTTGGTAAAGATAATGTGTATGAGCATTTAGCTAAGCATTACCATAACACAGACACACCAACAAAAGATCAAGTGTCCAAAGCTAAAGAAGACACATTCAGACAGCTATATGGAGGTATACGAAAGGACTATTTACACATACCATTCTTTGCAAAGACAGACAATTTTGTTAAGTCACTATATGCAAAATTCCAAAACGGGTATATGGAAAGCCCAATATCAGGTAGAAGACTTGTAAACAGCAATTATAAGGATCTACCCTTATACACTCTATTTAACTACTATATTCAAATGATAGAAACAGAGATGAATGTTGAGATGTTACACACAATGTCTGAGCATTTTATGCAATCTGGAATCAAAGGCAAACCAATACTATACACATACGATAGTGTATTATTTGATGTACACAAAGATCACAAAGACCTATTAACCAAAGAAATTATACCAGCATCTATTGATTTGTATAAGTTTCCTATCAAAGTAAAGGAAGGAAAAGATTATGGAAACTTAGATTTTTGTACAATTTAGTCCTATTTATAAACATGGAAGATCCTAAAAGGAACATATTAAAAGCGAAGATCCGTCACAAACTTGAAAGCTACATGCGAGAGCATGGTATTAAGTATTCTAAGAAGTTGTTGGCAGAGAAGACGCAAGGGGAGATTGATGCTGAGAAGAAGGAAATGGATCAGAGAATCAAAACCAAAGAAGAGCAAATTAAAGCACTACAAGATCAGATTGCAGTACTGAAGACAGCGCAAGGAAAATCAGCATCTGAAAAACCGGATGAAATATCCTGATAACCTATGAGATCACAGCTACTTTGCACCTTTACGACAGTGTCGGAGCTACCCGCTTGCATCACACGTATACACAAAACTTATAAAGTTGAGAATGTATCCAATATGAGATGCTATCAATACGAATCAGAATCTTCGGTTGTTTGTATATATAATACAATCAACACACAGAGTAGGATGTCTGACACTATTACAATCAATCGCAAAAAAGATACAGAAACCTTATACAGTATTAATGCTTTGAATGCATTAATCCGTGAACAAAACGATGGTGTGTTAGATAAAGCATATCGTGTAGATTGGGCACAATTTCAAAATCGCTTATTACTTACTAATAGAGATGGATCTTTTAGAAATGTAGAAATAAAATTACTTCAATGAAATAAAAATTAAAAGTTGCAAATACGGTAGAAAAGCAGTATAGTTAGTCTAAGGTATTAAGTCAGAGATACGATAAGAGCATAGTTAAAGCAAAAAGAAATAAAAGAAAACAGCTCAGTAAGATATCCGATACTTAATAGGACAGTTAAATATAAATATAAACCAAGTAAAACACAACAAAAAATGGCACTAGATTTAGATGCAATTAAAGCGAAGCTTTCAGAGCTTCAAACAAGTAGCGGCGGAAACAGAAACTCAGATGTATTCTGGAAACCACCAACAGGAAAATCTCAAGTAAGAATCGTACCATACGCATTCGACAAATCAAACCCTTTTCAAGAGTTATACTTTCACTACGACATAGGAAAGAAAACTATGATCTCGCCGAGTTCTTTCGGACGTCCTGATCCCGTACTTGAGTTTGCAGAAAAGCTTAAAAGCACTGGAGACAAAGAGGATTGGAAGATGGGTAGAAAAATGGAACCTAAGTTTAGATGCTATGCTCCAGTAATTGTCAGAGGACAAGAATCAGAAGGAGTTAAGTTTTATGCTTTTGGAAAGAAAATATACTCTGAGTTATTAGGAGTAATTACAGATCCAGACTACGGAGATATTACAGATCTTACCAATGGTAGAGATGTTACTATCGAAAGAATCGAACCAGACAAAGAAGGAGGTTATCCATCTTACAATGTTAGAGTTAAGCCTAACACAACTCCAGCAACAGAAGACAAGAACATTGCAGAAGCAATTGTGAATGGTCAGCCGGAATTGACAAAGATGTTTACTGAGCTGTCTTATGATGATATGAAAACGTCATTAGAAGATTGGTTAAAGCCAGGTGAAGGTGGTGAGTCTACAACTACAAAGGCACCGATTACAGGAGCTAAGACAGCAAACACTACAGACGATATTTCATCAGCATTCGGAGATTTATTTAATTCATAACCATCATGGCAAAAGCAAAAGTTACACCCGATGAAATAGCGGGAAGGGACGAGCTGGCTTCAGAGTTAGCGGCAAGTCTAAATAAGAAGTTTAAAGACTTCAAAGCTGTTCATTTCTTAGGAGAGGAAAAAACACAGACCGATCTTACGACGTGGGTGTCAACCGGATCAACTGATCTCGATCTTGCCATATCAAATCGACCTGACGGAGGATTACCAGTAGGAAGAATAGCAGAGTTTACCGGGCTTGAATCGTCCGGTAAATCTCTGATAATGGCTCACCTACTAGCTAACACTCAGAAGAAAGGCGGCATAGCAGTCTACATTGATACTGAAAACGCATTAAGTGAAGAGTTTCTTACTGCGATTGGTGTTGATGTAAAGAACATGCTTTACCTACCAATGGATACAATTGAGGACATCTTTGAAGCAATAGAGAATCTTATACTCGATATTCGTAAGAATAGTAAAGATAGGCTTGTTACAATTGTTGTAGATTCTGTAGCAGCTGCTACTACGAAGATAGAACAAGATGCTGACTATGATAAGGACGGATGGGCGACATCTAAAGCTATTATTATGTCTAAGGCGTTGAGAAAGATTACTAATCTTATTGGAAAAGAAAAAGTGATCTTGGCGTTTACTAATCAATTGAGAGAAAAGTTAGGTGCTATGTTTGGAGACAAATACACTACAAGTGGAGGAAAGGCTTTACCTTTTCACGCAAGTTGTAGAGTTAGACTTCAAGCTGTCGGCAAGATAAAAGATAGTGATGACACTATCATAGGAGTAAAGACTCAAGCAACAGTTGTAAAGAATAGATATGGACCGCCATTCAAAAAGGCTCAATTCAATATATTCTTTGATTCTGGAATTGATGACAACTTCAGTTGGTTAGAGACATTAAAGAAGTATAAAGTGATCACAGTAGGTGGTGCATGGCATACTTTAGTAATGGAGGACACTGGTGAGGTTATAAAATTCTTATCAAAAGACTGGAGAGATATCCTAAAAAGGCCAGAGGTGCGAGCTTATTGCAAAAATGCAATTGAGCAGAATAGCATATCTTCATACAAGCCACAAGAGGATATTGACACAGAAAACTTAAAAGTTGATTCAGTCAATATGGAAGGAATAGATACACCACTAAACCAAGACGAAGAATGAAAAATAAGTATGCTAAACTACTCAATCAATTAAAGTTGCGTGAGACAGAAGATCCCAAACACAGAGACGACCGAGTACTAATTATAGATGGACTAAACACATTTATAAGAGCTTACTCAGCTACACCCACTTTAAACGCCAATGGTGAACATTGTGGAGGAGTGTCTGGGTTCTTATCGAGTATGGGCCACGCTATCAAAACAATTAACCCAACAAGAGTGGTAGTTGTGTTTGATGGAAAGAATGGATCAGCTATAAGAAGAAAGTTGTTTCCAGAGTATAAGGCTCACCGTAAGGTAAGCATTAGACTAAACAGAGCTCAGTCTGTGGATAAGGAAGACAACCAATTAGCACAGCTAATCAGGTTAATCGATTATCTTGAGACCTTACCAATCACCGTAATAACTTTAGACGGAGCAGAGGCAGATGACATTATGGCATATGTCGCAAATAGCATACTTAAACCGAAAGACTCTCATTCATTTATCATGTCATCTGATAAAGACTTTTTGCAACTTGTCTCCAACAACACACACGTGTGGAGTCCAACTAAAAAGAAGCTTTACTATGAGGATGATGTGTATAGTGAGTATGGAGTCATTCCACAAAACTTCGCAGTGTATCGGGCTTTAGAGGGAGACTCCTCGGATAATATTCCAGGAGCTCCCGGCCTAAAGCTGAAGACTATATTAAAGAGATGGCCAAAATTGGGAGAGCAAACAACCATAACTCTCGAAGAGTTTTTCTCTTATAATACAAGCTTTGGAGATGAGTCAAAAATCAAAGCGTACAAGATTGTTGAAGAAAACATAGAGAACATAAAACTGTATCACAAGATAATGCAGTTGGATGAAACGCTACTAAACTCAACAACACAACTTCGTATACACGATCATATGGATGAGCCGTGTAGCAAGTTAGCAAAAATGACATTTCACAGATTATTGATTGAAGACGGTATGACAAACGCAATACGCAATCCAGAGATGTGGTTACGAGATGTTACTACTAAGCTAAATCAATTCGTAGATTTGTTGTAATTAATACAAATAAACCGTATATTCATTCACATGGGAACACAAGATACTTTTCAATTATACGGAGCAGGTTTTCAAAGTAAGCTATTAGCAGTTTTGATCAAAGATCGAATCTTCTTACAGCAGATACATGACATACTTGATCCAACATACTTCTCTTCAGAGTCCTCGCAATGGATTGCAAAAACTATTGCAAAGTATTTTACCGACTACAAAACCACTCCTACCTTAGAAGTGATGAAGGTTGAGATTGATAGCATTGAACAAGACGTACTAAAGACTACTGTAATTGATACACTCAAAGATGTGATGAAACACATTGACTCTTTGGATTCAGATTATATAAAAGATAAGACTTTAGATTTTTGTAAGAATCAAAAACTTAAAGGAGCTATTTTAGAATCTGTACAACTACTACAGCAAGGAAAGTATGATGCTATCAAGAGCACAGTAGATGAAGCTATGAAAGCTGGGTCAGACAAAGACATTGGACATGAGTATATTGAGAATGTAGAAGCTAGATTTAGTGCTAATAGTAGAAAGACTGTACCAACTCCTTGGGAAGTTATTAACGACATAACTGATGGAGGATTGGGTCCTGGTGAGATGGGAGTGTTTGTAGCTCCTGCAGGTATTGGTAAATCAATGGCGTTAGTAAATGCAGCAGCACACTGTGCAAAGCAGGGATTAAATGTTGTATACTATACACTAGAGCTTTCTGATACATATGTGGGTGGAAGGTTTGATAGTTACTATACTGGAATACCAACATCTGACTTGAAGTATCATAGGGATGAGGTGGAGATAGCAATGAACAAGTTGAAAGGAAAACTGATAATTAAGTACTGGCCAACGAAAACAGCTTCTGTAAATACAATAGCAGCTCACTTAGATAAGTGCGCAATACAAGGAGCCGTTCCAGATATAGTATTTCTAGATTATGCAGATCTTCTGAGAGACACTGGTTCAAATAAGAATGCTCGACACGACCAAGTACTTGGAGGTATCTATGAAGAGTTGAGAGGATTAGCAGGATTACATCAGATTCCATTATGGACAGCATCTCAAGCAAATAGAAGTGCAGCAGAGATGGAGGTGATTGAAGCAGACAAGATTGCTGAATCATATACTAAGGTGATGGTAGCTGACTTTATTGTATCCCTATCTCGAAAGACAGCAGATAAGATAAGCGGAACTGGAAGATGGCACATAATAAAAAACCGGTTTGGACCGGATGGATTGACTTTTCCAAGTAAAATGAACATGGCTATTTGTGGTATTGAGATATATGAGGAAAACACAATACTAGGACAAGCTACTAAAAAAGTTATGAACAACGACGACACTGTAATCAGAACTGCCTTGGCAAATAAATTTGAAGAATTAAACAAATTAATCGATTAAAACGGCGATTTCAATGGACAAAACACCTATTTATAATCAATGCGGCCGATTACACATTACAACTAACCATTTATAAAAACAATTAATTTACAGCATGACAACATCTAATCAGATCTTGAGCGACATCACTGTCTTCACTAAGTACGCCAAATACCTTCCCGAAATGCAGAGACGAGAGTCTTGGGAAGAGCTGGTTACTAGAAACAAAGCAATGCACACAAAGAAGTACCCACATCTAACAGAAGACATAGATGCTGCGTATAAGTTTGTGTATGACAAAAAAATACTACCTTCAATGCGTTCGATGCAGTTTGCTGGAAAGCCAATTGAGCTATCTCCTAATCGAGTATACAATTGCGCCTACCTACCAATCGATGACATAAGAGCTTTTGGAGAAACAATGTTCCTATTGTTAGGAGGAACTGGAGTAGGATACTCTGTGCAAAAACACCACGTAGAAAGATTACCAGAAATACACAAACCTAATCCAGACAGAAAGAGACGATTTGTAGTTGCAGATTCAATCGAAGGATGGGCAGACGCAGTAAAGGTTCTTATGAAGAACTACTTCAATAGCGGATCAACACTACAGTTTGATTTTTCAGACATTAGACCGAAAGGAGCAAGACTAGTAACATCAGGAGGGAAAGCTCCAGGACCTCAACCTCTCAAAGAGTGCTTAATGAAAGTAAGAGGTATTTTGGATGCAAAAGAGAATGGAGATCAGCTACAGCCGATTGAAGTACATGATATCATCTGCCACATTGCAGATGCAGTATTGGCCGGTGGTATTCGTAGAGCAGCTCTTATTAGTCTATTCAGTGCTGACGACAATGCTATGATGGGATGTAAGTCTGGTAACTGGTGGGAAACTAATCCACAAAGAGGTAGAGCAAATAATTCAGCATGTTTGATTAGACACAAGATCACAAAAGATGTGTTCATGGATCTTTGGGAACGTACAAAATTAAGTGGAGCAGGTGAGCCGGGAATTTATCTATCTAACGATAAAGATTGGGGAACTAATCCATGTTGCGAGATTGCATTAAGACCATTCCAGTTTTGTAACCTATGTGAAGTAAACGTATCTAATATTGAAGATCAAGAGGATTTTGAAGCAAGAGTAAAGGCTGCAGCACTCATTGGCACATTGCAAGCTGGATACACAGAGTTTCATTATCTAAGACCTATATGGCAAAGAACAACTGAAAAGGATGCATTAATAGGTGTATCGATGACAGGAATTGGATCTGGTACAGTGTTGGGATATGATATGAAATCAGCAGCTAAGTTAGTTAAAAAAGAGAATGAGAGAGTAGCTGAGTTGATAAGTATAAATAAATCAGCAAGATGTACAACAGTAAAGCCTGCAGGAACAACTTCACTAACTTTAGGAACATCATCAGGTATTCACGCATGGCATAATGACTATTATGTGAGAAGAATGAGAATTGGAAAAAACGAAGCTATATACAAATACTTAGCTGAAGCATGTCCTGCCCTAGTAGAAGACGAATATTTCAGACCTCATGATACAGCAGTAATATCAGTACCACAGAAAGCACCTGAAGGAGCAATACTAAGAACAGAATCACCATTCCAATTGCTAGAGAGAATCAAGCAAGTGCATCAAGAATGGATCAAGCCTGGACATCGTAATGGAAACAATACACATAACGTATCAGCAACCGTATCTTTAAAAGAGGAAGATTGGGAATTAGCTGGAGAGTGGATGTGGGATAATAAGAATCATTATAATGGATTATCGGTACTTCCTTATGATGGTGGAACTTATACTCAAGCACCATTCGAAGACATCACAGAAGAAAAGTATAACGAAATGATGGCTGTTTTGACTGAGATAGATTTATCTCAAGTCGTAGAGACGGATGATGAGACTGACTTAAAAGGAGAAATAGCTTGCGCAGGCGGCGCTTGTGAAGTAAAGTGATGAAAGACTGGATATACGATTTGTATGTCAAAGAACATACACCAAAAGCAAAGAAGAATATAAACCGTGCAGATCAAAAGGATCTGCCTAAAAACCAGAAAAATGGAAAAAGTAAAAGCGATCGTTAACTCATCGTGGTTCAAAGCTGCTCTTGCAGGAGCTGTTGGTGCCGCGTTGTTGATTAAAGGTGAGATACTTTATGCAGGTATTGCATTTGGTATCGGAGTGAGAGAATTCATGCTCGCCTTTAAAGCGTAACAAACATTCCAAAAACGATAAGAGCAGGCCTAAACGGCCTGCTTTTATTATCTGAGAACTATTTATATAAAATGGCTTTACAATTACAAGGACATATGCACCCCGAAAGTAGCTTTGCAACAATCCAGCAATGGGAAGATATTGCTCGTGAGTTTCTTGCTCTGCAACAGAAGGGTCAAGATACAAGAGGTGGTCATATAAAAGATGATCCAAGACTTGTTATGCTTGTATCAAAGTGGTTTAGCTTTCAACTAAACATAGAAGTTCAACGATTTGCACCACAAGTGACTCGTAAGAATGTTCTCGACTTTATTGAAGACTTTGTAAACCATAAGGTGTGGGGATTACGAAAAGAGCTTTCTCCTTACTTTCCAAACATTGACCAAATTAAAATTGCGTACTTTTATTCGCGATTTGATATAGAGCCGTTTGTATTATTAGATGAAGAGTTTACGCAGTCACTGTATGGATCTACTACACACAAAGTTGTAACAAAAAGATTCACTACATTGGAGAATATGCAAAGACTTCAGCAACGTATTGATCAAGGTGATCCTTATGATGTGAGTACCTTTACTGAGCAATGGAAACCATTCTTCAAGAAAGCAAGTAATGTGGTGTTGAAGCTAGAAGGAGATCTAGTAGCAGCATTCAGAAGCGATGTGAAGAGTGTTGTGACTGATAACGGCAACAAAGCAGCAAGCATGGAACGACTAGCATTTCCAGGCGAGCAAGATAACTTGTGTACATCACTAGACGATTGTAGTGGTGATGCAACACAATTATGGAATGAAATAATAATGAAGCCAACTAAGATACTTGGCTATAAACAACTTAACACATACTAAAATGATAAAGTTAAAAGATTTGTTGGAAAACAAGAAAGTAACCCCCACGAATGGTGAAATAAATAGCGTTACAAGGATTATAGATAAGGCAAAGTCTTTATACAAAAAAGCATCTACACATTCAAAAGGTGGAATGTATGATCTTGACATGAGGGGTAGTGAGGCTAGTGATTTTGATGAACTACTCCCGGGGTGGGGAAGCAAAATCCAAGGACTGTATATTGTGCATGACAACAAGCTAAACAAAACCTTTGCAGTAGGTGGTAAACTTGGAGGAGGTTATAATCAAAGAAACAGCTTTGAAACTGCCTGCTATGCAGAAATAAAAAACAACAAGCCAGTAGGTGGTGTTGAAGAGTTTGATAAAAACAACAAACCACCATTAAATTTTAATTATCGACTTAATATTTCTGGAATTGAAAAAGAAGATGTGACTCGTGCACCTTCACTTGTAGCTCGCTATTTGAGTCAAGTTTTATACAGATATGATAAATCTATAACTAAACCGGAAGGCAATTATAGAAAGGATGTATTGAATATGGAAAAACAAATATCTCTTGCCGTAAGCGTTTACACAAATCCAGCATTTACTGGAGAAGTAAAAGTACCGGAGGCCTCAGCTATACAAAGTAAAATAATATCGAAAACAGCTAGCAAAATAACTGCTCTTTCTCCACCAGAGCCAGGAGCAGATAGTAGAGCTGTAGCTGAATGGGCTCTAAACACATGGAACCAATATTTAGCGCAATTAAAATAAACAACTTAATAGTTACTAATATGTTAATAAAAAGAGGATCATCAGGAGCTGTCGTAAGACAAATACAAGAAAGAGTCGGTGCACTGATCACCGGAGTATGGGACACAGCAACACAGAGAAAGGTGTTGGAATTTCAAAAGCA
>TARA_R110000796_G_scaffold106734_3_pt1 | contig 14220 bp, 20 predicted proteins | sample TARA_R110000796 | Tara Oceans TARA_R110000796 (sample SAMEA4397815) | marine metagenome | biome: Polar Biome; feature: [SRF] surface water layer (ENVO:00010504); material: water (ENVO:00002006), including particulate matter (ENVO:01000060) such as... | depth 5 m | reverse complement strand
TTTAAGCACAGTAAACTGTTCAAAAATAAAAACAGAAGAGGACTTTTATGATGCGTGTAAGGCGGCGTCAATTATAGGAACCCTTCAGGCTGGATTTGACACTTTTGAATATCTAGGAGAGACCTCTGAGAACATCATTAGGAGAGAAGCTCTTCTTGGTGTTTCAATGACCGGAATGATGGAGAGTCCCGACATCTGTTTAGATCCCGCTACCCAGAAAAAGGGAGCCAGCATAGTAAAGAAGGTAAACGCATCACTAGCAAAAAGGATAGGAGTAAATCAAGCCGCTCGAACCACCTGTATTAAACCAGAAGGAACGTCGAGCTGTATACTGGGAACTTCTAGTGGCATACATCCCCATCACGCCAAAAGATATATAAGGCGAGTACAGGCAAATAAGATGGAGCCTATTTACAACTACTTTAAGGAGATCAACCCTAGAGCTTGTGAGGAATCCGTTTGGTCAAACAATGATAGTGATGATGTGGTGGGGTTTTGTGTAGAGGTTCCCGCCGGATCTAAAACGAAAAACCAAGTTGGGGCAATGGATTTATTAAACTATGTTAAAAGCACTCAGCAAAGCTGGGTAATTCCCGGAACCAACAAGAAGCTTTGTACGCAGCCTTGGCTTGTTCATAACGTCTCGAATACAATCAACGTAAAACCAGATGAGTGGGACGAGGTTGAGTCGTACATTTATAAAAATAGAAAATACTTTTGTGGAATTTCTCTTCTGCCAATAACAGGAGACAAAGATTATCCCCAAGCTCCATTTACCACCATTTACTTACCCACTGAGCAAGTTTCTCATTATGGGGACGCATCCCTATTTGTGAGCGGATTAATAGAGGTAGCCCTGAATCTATGGGAAGACAATCTATGGGCCGCCTGCGATTCCTTACTGGGTGTGGGCGAGAAGATAAAGGGAAATGGCAAAAGGGAGTGGGCAGACAGATGTAGTAAGTTTGCAGACAGATATTTTGATGGAGACATAAGAAGATTAACCTATTGCATGAAGGATGTGTATAATTGGAAGGAGTGGGTTGATATGAAAAGAGAATATGAAGATGTTGACTTTACACACGTTATAGAAGAAGAAAACAACGTAAAGCCAGAACAAGAGTGGGCTTGTAGCGGTGGAAGCTGCGAAGTAGTATAAAAGGAACCGACATTATGACAATAAGTATAAAGTGTAAAAAGCTCTTAGATTCTGCCAGCGTCCCAACAAGGGCGCATGAGCACGACGCGGGATGGGATTTATATTCGTCTGAGCAATCCTTCGTAATTTCTTCAAAGAGAAAAGTTGTTTCGACATCTATATCCTTAGCAATTCCAGATGGTCATGTTGGACTTATCTGGCCTAGATCTGGCCTCGCGGCAAAAAAAGGAATAGACGTTTTTGCAGGAGTTATCGACTCGGGATACAGAGGGGAAATAAAGGTCTGTCTATATAACTCTTCAGAAATTAATTTTGAAATCAACAAGGGAGACAGAATTGCTCAAATTATTTTTCATAAGCTTCCACAAACCGAAATGCTAGAGGTTGACAGTCTAGACGACTCAATCAGGGGCGATGGCGGTTTTGGAAGTAGCGGGGTTTAGTTATGGCTGCGGTATATCCATTTAGTGAATTTAATGGGCGTATGTTTTATGCGTGCATGGGGGTTCTTGTAAACAAAACAGGAGGCCGCTGGGGCAGATTAACCCAGACGGGCGATGCAAACCCTACAGATTCCACCTTTCTTACTGGCGTACAGAGTGTTGGGGTTAGTTCTGATAACCCATCTTCATCGCTAATGGATGTGGGTAGGTTCCAGAAAAAATACCACTACTATTCACAACAGCAGTTTGAGGTAACTATTGAGAGAGTAATAACGGAAACGGACAACTTTTTCTATCACGCTAACGCTTCTAGCTATATCGCTAGTGACGTGGGATACAAAGATTGTCACATACTTAAAGACGACAACATCGGATGTCAGGGGTCAACAAACCCTAATTCAAAATCCATAAGAAATTTTGACATAACAATACTCTATGGCGAGGACACCAATAACAGACTCGACGATAACACAAAAGTGTTTCAAGCCACCTATAGAAATTGCCTAGCGACTTCTATTAGCTATAGCATGGCAATAGGGGGTTCGATAACGGAAACGATTGCGTTTACAACTAGGGGAGCTACCTACAATGAGAACATAACCGCTTCCGAGTACACCCTTCCAACCAGCGCACAGTCGGGAAACGTTTTAAAGTCTCGCGATCTAGATCTTTTAAACACCGGCCCCGACTGGGGCACAAGATATTCTGTTCTTCCGGAAGAGGTTACAAGAATGTTTAAGGCTCAAAACGACGCTGGCGATACTCAGAGCGAAGGTACTCCGGGAACGTTGCAGGACATACTTGGGTTAAGCTCCATAAGTGTAGACGTCTCCATAGACTATTCAGAAGTGGCAGATATTGGAAAATGGCGAGGCTCTATTGATCAGGGGTTGCAAAATCTCTGGAGACACGTCGTGTTGCCCGTACAAGTTTCGGCATCCTTTACAGGTGTATTAAGGCAGCCATTCCCAAGAAGAAGTTCGCCTACTTCATACCTGCCAAACACAGACACCACATTTTCAGAGGCGGATGGAAGCACTAGCTCTAAAGACTGGCAATACGTAAATAGAGAAATAAAACTAGTAGCTAAGAAATTTACCGCAACCCCCAATTTTTTTGTGTGGGATCTCGGCAAGAAAAACTATATAACTGGCTTTAGTTATTCCGGAGGCGATACCCAAGGTGGAAACCTAGAGGGGACAATATCCTATCAAAATGACACAAGCGACATAGTATTGGTTAGAGACACCGTAGTTAGAGATCTTCCTGCCCCGACAAACCCTTATTAGGAGTTATTAAAATTGCCCAAGCGTAGAAATCAGAAGCCTCGTAAAGACAAGCAAAGAATTCAACCGCGTAGAAAAGAATTAATAGCCAAATCAGAAAATCAAGCGGACTATATTAGATGTATGGCAGAAAGCGATGTTACGTTTTGCTCTGGCCCCGCTGGCTCAGGAAAAACCGCCGTTGCGGTAGGTTTAGCATGTCAACATTTTCTAGATAGCAGGGTTCAGAAAATTATTATAACAAGGCCGGTCGTTGAAGCTGGTAGAGGCCTTGGCTTTTTGCCCGGAACTCTTACCGAAAAAATACAACCATACCTAGTTCCCGTGGTCGAAGAAATGAAGCTATATTTAGGCACGGAAACATATAACTCTGCCAGATCTAATAACTCTATTGAGTTGTGTCCATTGGAATACATGCGCGGGAGAAACTTTCATGACGCATTTATGATTCTTGACGAAGCCCAAAACGCCACCTATGAACAAATAAAAATGTTTATAACCAGAATAGGTCTTGGCTCAAAGGCTGTAATCAATGGAGACGTTGATCAGACAGACCTAGACTATCGCTCTGATGGAGGCTTGGATGTCTGTATGGATAGGCTGCATGATGTCGAAGGAGTGTCTATTTGCGAGCTAGATTCAAGTGACATTGTTAGAAATAAAATTATCTCAAAAATACTTTGTAAATTATGAGTAGTTTCCTTGACTAACAGCTTATAATATTGTAGAATAAAAGGAGACAGAGATGCCAACCTACGACTTCGAGTGTCAGGCGTGCGCGTACTACACAGAAATATTTCAAAGACACAACGATCCAGAGTCTCACGAGTGTCCGCACTGCGAGAAAAACACTCTAGTTAAAATCTACATAAATGCTCCAGCGATGTTTGTTAGGGGTGAACCTACCACCATAGGACAGCTTGCAGATAGAAATACTGAAAAAATGGGCAGCTATGAAATGTCGGACAAAAAAGAAAAAGACGGCATAAACAAAAGTAGAGAGGGTCAAAAAACACGAAGTATGCATAGAAAGATAAATGCAATGACCGAAACGCAAAAACTGAAGTGGATACGCAATGGAGACTAACAGTTTAGAAAGGCGGTCGTGTCCACACCACGCGACAATAACGCTCAAGATTGATATAAGAAAGATGAACAAAGACGGAACTCTAGACTCAATGGTTATGGGAAATTCGTTACTTTCTAAATATAACATGTCTACAAAAGCCCAGATTTGCATAAGCGGCCCCACTGAGGCCGACTGTATAAAAATAGTAAAAGAAAAATTGGAGAAACTCAATGGCTAGATGGGAGAATGAAGATGTTGCTGGGATGAACATACCAGATCCAGAAAAGATTGAGACAAAGTTTGTCGACCTAAACGGAAAAGACGCATCAGAAGAGAGGGCCGTAGCGAAGAGGGTTGAGTCCTCAAGCGGATCTACCTCCTTCTATATTAAGTACGGAAGAAATGAGCTTCTAGACCCACATCAGGCGGATTCGTCATACGCTTCCTCCCGCAGACAGTCCCATATGTATAAGTTTAAGAAGGTGTCACAAAAAACCTTTGAAAGTTATACTAAGTACCTTGAGAGCAAAAACAGATTGTATTTTACCAAAGCTAGAAGATTTTTAATGGAGACTTAAGATGAAAAAGGGACCACTCTCTAAAAAAGAGAAAGACTTTATTGATAGCAACAAGTCTATGAGCACAGAGGATATCGCTAACACGCTTGAGAGATCCGTAAAGGTTGTTTCTCGCTACGTTGAGATTAACGATCAAGAAAATCCCACTCGCACATCAGAACTTTTTGCAAGAAAAGAAGATCGCGGCGTTACGGTAATGACTGAAGCGGCTTCCACGGCAGGGGATGACAATAAGAGTCGGAGAAAAGCAGAGTCTCCAAATCCAAAAAGATATGAAGGGGTTATTCACAAGATTAAGGAAGACTAATATGCTCTGCACTGAATTTGATGGTTACATGAAGACCCTCTGTCATCACGAGCTAATGATTAGCTGGCAGATAACGCTTACAGATGGAACTACTGTATATGGCGATTACGAACGGAATGGTTTTGACAATCCTTGGACAAGGTTAAAAAAATATTGTGAAGAAAATAAAGTTCTTCCGTCTAAGGTTCAACTCTATATGTTTGGCGCTACACAGGAAGTGTTTTTTGAGGACAGCTCGGGTCTCGATGGAATCTCTGTAGTAAGAGGCGTAGCTCAAGATCAAGCTATTGACGGCTCCTATTCTAAATCATACCAAACGCTGACGGTATGCCTGTTGAAAGATGATTGTTCTGAAATAGATGTACGCAAATATGTTTGGCCTCATAACGAGTTTGAACAACGTGTTTCTACTAGAAAGTTATCTAAAGAAAATTTGAAAAGAATGATTTTTAAAAATGGATCAAAAAAAAGAAACAACCCGAAAGTTCAAGAGTGCCTCAACCGGACAGGAATGTAGTTCTGCTCAGTATGCTGCCGAAAAGGTTTGTATACGTAGAAGCGAAAAAGAAAACCGGGGCAGTTTAGAATATAAGTTTTGGAGCAAGTCCCATACCGAAGAGTATCAGACTCAGGTGCGGGTTGCACATAAGCTAATAAAGAAGTTCGGAGAAGAGGCTCTCATACGCTACATCAATAGCCCCGGCGCAAGAAAAGTATATTCGCTGGGGTTTCTGCACAGCTCTGGCAAATTTGTTTTACCTCTCAATTTTGTAGAAAGAGGAGTAACTAAAGCTCTTGAAGAACTAGAAAAAGAAAAAACCAAAAAAAGGAAAGTGTTGAAAGTTCCAGAGAGTTCCCAGTATAAAGCTAGAGCTCCACAAAAGAAAAATACATTGTTTTCAAAAATTAGGAATATAGAGAATGGCAAAAACGACAGAGAAGAAACCTGAATACCTAGCTAAAATCTTCAAAGACTACGGCAATATAATATCTAATGGTCTTGACGTCTTAGAGGAAAAAAAGAACTACAAGACTATCTCTATTAGCCCAGCAATTGATATCGCTCTAGGTGGAGGTATAAAGGAGGGTTCTTGGCTAACACTCACAGGAGATCCTAAGAGTGGAAAAACAACTACCGCTATGCAAATAGCCGCCAACTGCCAGAAAGAAGGAAGGCCTATTATCTACCTAGATGTAGAGGGTAGATTAAAGGATATGAACTTTGAAGTGCATGATCTTGACCCAAGCAAGATGAAGATTGTACACCCAGAAGATACGCCTCTTCCAGCAGAAGATTTCTTGGACGTGGCGCATAAGCTAATGAGCCACCCCGACTACTATGGAGGAGTTCTCATAATTGACTCTATCTCATCTCTTATTCCGGCAAAAGAGCTAGATGGAGATATGACTCCGGGACGGGCAGGCCTTCCAAAGGTTCTCTCAATCTTTACCAAGAAGATAGGACAACTTCTTCCAAGACAGCGAGGGCTGATCATTGCCGTAACTCACTACATTGCAAATACGGCTGGTTTTGGTAAGCACAAGATGTCTGACGGAGGCAATAAGATTCAGTATCAAGCAGACACAAGAATGGAGATTTCTGGCGGAGGAGAGAGAGTGTCTGCGGTTTCACCTTGGACAAGCGCGGGTGGTGATAGAATAGGACAGGTAATAAACTGGAAAATAATCTGTTCCTCTATGGGCCCTCCGGGCGGGCAGGTTCAGAGCTATATTAGATATGGTCATGGTATAGACAAGACTCAAGAAACACTAATGCTTGCTTGTGACTTAGGATTAATACAGAAGGCGGGAGCTTGGTTTAACTGCGTATTTATGAGTGATTGTAAAAAAATGGCAAAGAAGATAAAGCCAGAGGTAAATGTTGACGATGAAGAGGCTTTAGGGAAGGCTTTTAAGTTTCAGGGTCAGGATAATCTTTACAACTTCTTGGCAGAAAAACCCGAGCTGGTCAAATTCCTAGAATCTTCTATCAAGGAGATGCTCAATGGCTAAAAAGAAACCATACAAATCCACTGACATGGATGAGAAAGAGCTTCAAAGGCTAAAAAAACATTCAGACATGATAGAGGGAAAAGTTAAGGCGGTAATTGAAAAGTATCGTAAGTGGTGGGACAAGGATAAGAGGACATGGAAAAAAGGATTCAAAGAACATGGGAATTCGTGAAGATCTTAGTGAACGTTACGGCGATGCTCTTTTGTTTGCCGATGGTTATGACTCTGCTATTATTGGGGTGGCTATTGGATTTGACAGTGAGAGAGTTATTTATGATGTGCAAAAAATGATAGAGAGCGACGTAAGGGAACGTGAGATTAGCTATGATGAATCTCAAGAATGGCTTGAGTATAATACGTTCGGAGCTTACGTTGGGGAAAATACTCCAATTTATATGGAAGGATATTTAGATGATAATTAAAACTGTTGGTGTGATTGGACAGGGTTTTGTTGGTCAGGCTCTAAAAGAAGAATTCTCACAATATTATACGGTAAACACATATGATAAGTTTTTAACAGAACTTTCTAGCCACAGCTCAATATCGGAGCTTTGTACATCCTCTGATGTTGTGTTTGTCTGTGTGCCAACCCCAATGCGGGAAGATGGTTCTTGCGACACATCAATAGTGGAGGAGGTTTGCTCCCAAGCGGTTGCTGCTGGAGACGATCATTTTATTGTTATAAAGTCTACGATTACTCCGGGAACCACATCACGCCTAAGTGACAAGCTTAACACAAATAAAATTGTTTTTAATCCCGAATTTTTAACCGAAAGATTTGCAGCTAGAGATTTTAAGAATACTAATAGGGTAATACTGGGTGGCGACATATCTGCTACCACATCCCTAAAACAGTTTTACTCACATGTTTTTCCAAACGTAAAGGTTATAAAAACAGAATCCACAGTTGCTGAATATGTAAAATATCTATCTAACTGCTTCTTGGCGGTAAAGGTTTCGGTTGCTAATGAATTCGCTAAACTGTGCGAGGCTAGTGGCGTTGACTATGACAAGGTCGCAGAATACGCCAACTTTGACCCTAGGCTGGGAGATACGCACTGGGTTGTTCCGGGGCCAGACGGCAAGAAGGGGTTTGGCGGGAGCTGTTTCCCTAAAGATCTGAACTCGATCATAACCCTTGCAGAAAAGATGGGGACGACATGTCATACGCTTCGTGGGGCTTGGGAGACCAATCTAGAAGTCAGGCCCGACAAAGACTGGGAAAAGTTAAAAGGGAGGGCTGTGGTATAACGCAGGGTTTAAATGAACTTTCTATTTGACATAGACGGAACGCTTACGCAACCTAGGCGTAGTATGGATAAGGATTTCAAACAGTTTTTTGGACAGTGGACTGTTTTCAGGCAGGGCTGGTATGGGGACAAGGTTTTTTTTGTAACCGGATCAGATAGAGAAAAAACAATACAACAAATTGGAACCCCTCTTTGGAGATGTGTCAACGGCTCTTATCAATGTTGTGGCAATCAGCTCTATAAACAAGGACGGCTGGTAAGAGAATCGAAGTGGCAAATATCTGCTCATCTTCGCCTAGACTTACACATCTTATTGGAAAAGAGTCCTTGGTTTGGAAAAGCTAAAAACAATATAGAAGAACGCATTGGAATGGTGAATATTACCACTCTAGGTAGAAGTGCAACAAAGAGACAGCGCCAAGTATACTGCAAGTGGGATAAAGTAATTGGCGAGCGAAGAAGTATTGTAGAGCGATTGTCTATGTTGTATCCCAAGTTAGAGTTTTCAGTTGGTGGCGAGATAAGCATAGACATCTATCCAAAAGGAAAAAATAAATCACAAGCCCTTCTCGACATGACAGGAAAAACCGTATTCTTTGGAGATAGGTGTGAGCCTAGCGGGAACGATTTTCCCATATCTTCTAAGTCTGATGTCTGCTACCATGTTTCCGGATGGGAAGAGTCATATAAGATACTAAGGGATAAATACAATGATTATACAGGGTCTTGATGGAAAAGAATATAGCTGGAATCCGTCTGCCAGTCAGGCAAATTCACCTAAACTATCTTCTTTACATATAAAAGCCAAAATTTTACTTGACAAACTCTTTCCGTATGATAGAATACTGGAAGAGGTTTCACTAGTTGGAAGTAAAACAGAGAGACGGAGCGGCACCTTAAGGGCCGATCTTTTTATACCAAACAGAAATCTGTTAATCGAAGTTCATGGCGAGCAGCACTACAAGTTCAACAAGTTCTTCTACAAGGACAAACTGTCCTTCTATAGGGCAAAAGCTAGAGACTCCGAAAAAAAAGAGTGGTGCAACCTAAACGACATTACGTTAATAGAGTTTAATTACAACGAGGATGTAGATGACTGGCGAAGAAAAATTAAATGAGTTCGTACAGGCTATAGAAGATTGGATTTCTTGCAAGAGCATCATAAGTCCAAAGGAGCCAAACAAGAACCTCTCTAGAGTTTTAGCATTCACCTCGGAGACTCTAAAAATCTTGACTGCGGAAGAGTGTTTGTCTTATGCTTATGAGCTTCATAATTACGGCGAATATTTAGAATCAGTTAGATCAAAAGAAAATGCAATTTTAGAATGGGCAGATTCTAGTATTTGGTATATAATATCTACAGTGATGCAAAACTATGGAACCCAATACACCAAGTGGCAAGAAAAATATTATTCTGCCATAAGAGAAAATCCTCTTGCTTCCGAGATACTAAAGGTTAAAAACCATGCAGAGGCTCGGGTTAAGATATTGAGTGGCAAGGCGGACAGAATACAAAACATGGCAAACGTTTTAACAAATTTATCTAGAAGGAGATAAGCATGGACAGACTTGAACAAGCCAAGAGACTGTTAAAAAACGCCATCGCTACAAACGATGCGGAACTAATATCGCTGGCCAACAATCTACTAGAGCAAGAGATAACTCCCGCCAAAGCTGAAAAAGTATCAGCTCCTACGGCCAACAAAGATGAGTCTGAATTTCTTTCCCCGATAGTTGCCACCGACACAATTGAAACCAGAAAGGGTGGCGTTCCAGTCAACGAGGTAAAGGGTAGATCAAACTCTTTCGTTGATAATGGAGTAGACTCTAAAGACATTACAACTCCAGATTTTCAACCAGTAGAACGAGGAAGATCAACAGTGAAGTACGTCGAGCAAAGCTGTCAAAGATGTAACAAAGAGTTTTCAATACATCCAACCCATGCAAGAGAATTTTATACGTGTGACAAATGCCTAGGAAAATAACAAAAAAAACGCTTGAAGATCTAGCTGCCGAAAGAGCCGTAATAGCATCGCTTTGCCAATACGGTCTTGACGCCTATCTAGAAATAGACTTCATTCAGTCTGATCATTTTACCAATGATATGAATCAGCTTATCTTTAGCTGTGTCCAGAAGTCAATATTCGACACTTCAAAGGTGGAGCTTTCTTCAATCCTATCTGCCGCAAATGATCTTGGGATTTACGACCAAATCAACACGAAAGATGAAATAGGGTTTATTAGATCGTTATTTAACTTTCCAATCCTTAAAGATAATCTAGCGATTCACGCCTCCAAGTTGGCCAAGCTTAAATTAGCTAGGGATCTTAAGCGCACACTCAAAGCCTGTGAAAAACATCTAGACTCACTTACGGGTGATGAAGACATAATGGATGTAATAGCCAAGGTCGAGGAGCCTATTCTAGATGCTACCGGAGATATCCATAAAGGTTCTAGCAAGCAAACAGAGCTGATTGGTGAAGATATAGATGATTACGTGCAGTATCTAATAGACAACCCTTGTGAATTTGCAGGTATTCCAAGCGGGTTTTCTAGATTTGATATGGCTATTGGAGGAGGCTTAAGAAGAAAGTGTGTTGATCTTGTTGCTGCTCGTCCAAAGGTTGGAAAATCTATGTTTGGAGACGCTGTGGCTATGCATGTTAGCGGCGAGCTAAATATACCAGTGTTGGTTCTTGACACGGAGATGTCTAAAAAAGATCATCACAATCGTATGCTAGCGTGCCTCTCTAGTGTAGAAATTAACAAGATAACTACGGGTAAGTTTGCCGAAAGTGAAATTGATAAAGAAAAGGTTTTAGTCGCAAGAGATAGACTGAAGGAAATACCCTACCACTATATTAGTATTGCTGGAGAATCATTTGAAAATATTCTAAGTCAAATGCGTAAATGGATATATCAACATGTAGGATTCGATGATGACGGACAAACAAAAGACTGCCTAATTGTATACGACTATCTTAAGCTCATGGGCTCCGAAGGTATTACGTCTTCAATGCAGGAATATCAGGTTCTTGGTTTTCAAATCACAAAGCTCCACAACTTTATGGTCAAATACGATGCGCCCTGTTTGGCCTTTGTGCAACTTAATCGAGATGGTATAACGAGAGAGTCTACGGATGTGGTTTCCGGATCTGATAGGTTGATATGGCTATGTACAAGCTTCTCTATTTTTAAGATGAAGTCCGACGAGGAAATGGCTGACGACGGTGTAGATCACGGCAATAGAAAGCTGGTGCCTGTGGTCGCTAGGCATGGAGAGGGTCTTGATGACGGCGACTATGTTAGCATGAAGATGTTTGGTAAGTATGGGAGAATTGACGAAGGTATGACTAGGAATGAGATACATGTTGAAAACAGATCTAGAAATGAAGGGTTTGAAGTAAATGAAGACATTGACGAAGAATCAGATATTTCAGATATGTGAGAATCTCTTTGAGAGACTTCCCGATCTTTTTAGGTCTCTAGACATAGAGTACGTGGAGTATCCTAATAGATTTTCTTTTGCATGTCCTGTACACGGAGGAGATAACCCTGAAGGATGTAGCGTCTTTACAGACGGCTTAACCTCAAAGGGAAACTGGCAATGTTGGACGAATCATTGTGAAGACGATTTTACCAATAGTCTTCTTGGCTTTGTAAGAGGTACACTTTCTCAAAACAGGGATCGCAAAGTCTCCATGAATGAAGCTGCGGCATACTGTTCCAACTTCTTCAACATAAGTATTGAGGATCTGGACAAAATAGAGGAGCGACAACATCGAAGCCTAAATGTGGTGGACGTTTTTAACAAAAAGATAGATCGAAACATCCTAAGTATATCTAGGGATGAAATTAGATCAAAGATACAGATACCATCAGAATATTATATTGGAAGAGGATACCAATCAGAAACCCTTGATATGTTCGATGTGGGGTTTTGCTTAGAAAAAAATCGACCAATGTCCGGAAGAGTTGTTGTCCCAATCTACGATGAAGGCTATAATTATATAGGTTGTGTTGGAAGGGCTACAGATGGCAACATGAACCCAAAGTGGCTACACAGCAAGGGATTCCGAAAATCAATCCTGTATGGCTTAAACATAGCTTCAGAATATATAAAAGAAAGCAGCTCTGTCATATTGGTAGAGGGGCAAGGGGATGTCTGGAGGATGCATGAGGCCGGACTCAAGAACTGTGTTGGGATTTTTGGATCTAGCATCAATGAAGACCAGCTATTACTGTTAGAGCAAAGTGGCGCATTAAACGTTATTATACTTACAGACTCAGACGAGGCCGGAACAAAGGCTTGCGAACAAATAATAAAAAAATGTGGACGAAGATTTAATTACTACAGACCTGACATCTCAACGAAGGATGTGGGGGAAATGTCCATAGAGCAAATTAAAGAAGAACTGTATCCCCAATTGAAAGGTTTATTCAATGAAGAGTAGAATATTGGCGTTTGCCGGAAGCAAGCAGTCTGGAAAAAACACTTGTACAAATTTCCTACACGGATATCAGCTACGTGCCCAGAGGGTTATAGATGATTTCGGCATAACTGGTGATGGAGACCTTGTTATAGGTACTAAGATTATAAACGCTGAGGGAAAAGCTGAAACGGGAAAGGCTTTTCTAGATGTTGGTAGTACTGATCCTGAATTCGCAGAATGGGCATCCTATAACATGTGGCCCTACATCAAAAGCTATTCGTTTGCCGCACCCCTTAAGCAAATATCTACCGCCCTGTTTGAATTGGGCTCAGACCAAGTATATGGAAAAGACAATCAAAAAAACAGCGCCACCATATTCAGATGGGAAGAAATGCCCGCGGTCATCACGGACGAAAAGCTAGCAAAACAAAAGGACATAAAAAAGCTCATAGATACCGGAGTTTTGAGATATCATAAACCGGGCAGGATGAGCGCGCGAGAATTCTTACAATTCTTTGGTACTGACCTTTGTCGAAAAGTTTATGAAGACGTTTGGCAATCTAAACTTATTAAAGACATCCTATCCGAAGAGCCTCTAATAGCTGTTATTGATGATTGTCGTTTTCCAAATGAGGCTGAGGCCATTCAAGAGTCTGGCGGCAAGGTGGTTCGACTAACAAGAAACCCATTTAAAGATTCCCATGCGAGCGAACAGGCTCTGTCATCTTACGACAGCTTTGATGGCGTCATAGACAACGCCAACTTATCTATACATGAAACAAACGTTGAGCTGATAAGATTTTTGAATGAGTGGGGATGGCTGGGAGCAGAGATTACGCCCGATCCGGAACCAGAGGAAAAACCACCAGAGCCAACACTAGTTGGCGGTATCCACAAATTTAAAGAGGAAAAATAATGATAGTAACATATGTTCGCAGTTCTTCATACAATAACTATGATTACTGCCAGATGCAATACTTTATAACATACGCTCTTGGACATCAGTCTATTTCTGGCAAAAAGGCACAATTGGGAACGATAGTTCACAAGGTCATGGAGTGTTTGGGCTCTTGTAAAAAGAAACTACAGGAGGGCAAGAAGACAGGACTATCTATCACCGACGACGGAATAGGTGATATTGAATTCTCAAAGAGGACTCTGTATACAAAGAAGTTTGTAAAGGAGATGCTTGATAGAAGCTACGAATACTACACCAAGAACTGCACCCATAACTATACCGCGGCAGATATGAAGTTCTGCAAAAAATGTGTTGATGATGCACTGGAGTATAACGATGGTCAGTTTGATCCCAGAAACAGAAACGTGGTTGCCTCAGAGCCGCAGTTTGACATTCCTATAGAAGAAGATTGGGCAAAGTATAAATACAAAATGCCTAACGGGGAAATGGTTGAGGGACAGCTAGCAATCAAGGGAACCATAGACTTAGTTACCGAAGTTGAAGATGGCGTAATAGAGGTTGTTGACTGGAAAACGGGACGAAGACTAAACTGGGCGACCGGAGAGAAAAAAACTTACGAGAAATTACTTGAAGATCCGCAACTCTTATTGTATAATTATGCTATATGTAAACTCTTTCCAGAATACAAACAGGCCATTATGACGATATATTATATTAAGGATGGTGGCCCATTCAGTATGTGTTTTGACAAGTCCGATCAAGA
>TARA_R110000796_G_scaffold11198_7_pt1 | contig 14244 bp, 16 predicted proteins | sample TARA_R110000796 | Tara Oceans TARA_R110000796 (sample SAMEA4397815) | marine metagenome | biome: Polar Biome; feature: [SRF] surface water layer (ENVO:00010504); material: water (ENVO:00002006), including particulate matter (ENVO:01000060) such as... | depth 5 m | reverse complement strand
ATGGATAAATTCGGTGGTAAAGATTTAGATGTAACAGTACTTGGGTTTAAAGAACCAACATTTGACATGGGTTCATGGAAATTTATAAGTTTGGGTACCGATACAGGTCCTCAATCATTCACCAATGACATATATAAATTCTTTAAAGATTTTAAGGATGAGTACTTTATATATGGTAGTGACGATGTAGTTGTATTAGATGAAATCAATTTAGATTTGATAGATGAATTTAAAACGATAATGGATGAAGATGAAGATGTGGTTAATATTAAAATGACGCCATATTGTAAAGATTATTATACGGGTGGTAACTATACAGATAATTTAATTAAAACAAGGCAAAATGCGGATTATAGATTATCCATTTCATATGGTATGTGGAGAACATCATATTTTATGAAACATTTTGAATTAGGATTAAGTCCTTGGCAATGGGAATTGCGTGATAAGGCAAAGAATGACGGTAAAATAATACTTGGTACAGCGCATACACATGCAATGGATTTAGGGCATTTATATAGAATAGGTGGTAAACTAAGACCAACATGGTATATATCCGAACCAACGGGGGTGCAATTACCAAAAGAAGATATAGATATCTTAAAACCAATAATAGAATAGATGATATTAGTAACATACGGAACAAGACCAGAATATATTAAAGTTAAACCTTTAATGCGTGAAATGAGTAAACAATCAATTCCTTTCAAAACATTATTCACTGGGCAACATAAAGATATTGCTCCAGATGACGCTGATTATGTTTGGCAAATGGATGAAACTGAAAATGAAAATAGGTTAAATGCAATCTTAAATAGCTGCCTATCAATGCCAAGTACATTTTTTATGGGAATAACCCATGTATTGGTCCAAGGAGATACTACCTCAGTTTTAGGTATCGCACTTACGTGTATGAATAGGCAAATAAAAGTTATTCATTTGGAAGCTGGATTAAGGACTTACGATAAATTAAATCCTTATCCTGAAGAATATAATAGACAATTGGTTTCCAGAATAGCGGACATTCATTTATGTCCAACAACTCTCAATAAACTTCAATTAAATAATGAAAACATTGTTGATGGTGTTCATGTGGTTGGGAATACTGTGTTAGATAATTTATTAGAATATAAAGAATCGTGCATTTACAGTGATTTTGTTTTAGTTACATTACATAGACGAGAAAATCACAAAAATATGGAGTATTGGTTTAAAGAAATAAATCAACTGGCAAGGGAAAACCCACATTTAGAATTTATATTACCTTTACACCCAAACCCTAATGTTCAAAAACATAAAAAGTTATTGAAGAATGTTAAAGTGGTGAAACCATTATCTCATCACGATTTAATACAAGTATTAACTAAATCTAAATTGGTTATTACTGATAGCGGTGGACTTCAGGAGGAATGCTCATTTTTTAATAAAAGATGTTTAGTTTGTAGAGAAACAACTGAAAGACCTGAAGCTTTAAAACATTCAAGTGTGTTAATCCCACATTACTCTAAACTAAAGATGAAGTTTTATAATTACATAACTGATTATGAAATAGAGGATGGTAATTGCCCATTTGGTAATGGAAATTCTTCTCAAAAAATTTGTGAGATATTTCAGAAGTATGGAACGTAATGTATTAGTATTGGGGGATGGTTTGTTAGGTTCTGAAATAGTTAAACAAACTGGTTGGGAATATATTTCTAGAAAGAAAGGAGATTTTGATATTAACGATTTAGACACCTTAAAAGGTTATATTCCAGAGGTTATTGTTAATTGCATAGGCAACACCAACACATACAGCAATGACAAAGAGAGCCACTGGGACATTAATTATAAATTTGTATCAAATCTTATACAGTTTTGTAATATTAATGAAATAAAACTTATTCATATATCTACCGATTACTTATATACTAATTCAGTTAATAATGCTTCAGAAACTGATATTCCAATCCATGGAGAAAACTGGTATTCTTATACTAAACTACTTTCTGATGGGTTAGTACAACTACAATCTAATGATTATTTAATTTGTAGGTGTGGACATAAACCACAACCCTTCATTTATGATAAAGCTTGGTCTGACCAGATAGGTAATTTTGATTATGTATTTGACATTTCTAAATTAATTGTTATATTAATAAATAAAGGAGCTTCTGGAGTTTATAATGTAGGTACTGAAATAAAGAGTATGTATAACTTAGCTAGTAGAACAAAAAAAAATGTTGGTAAGACTAAAGCTCCGAAGTCTGCCCCTAAAGATATAACGATGAATTTAAATAAATTAAATGATGGATTGGCTTAAACGAAAAATGGCTATATTATCTCTAGCTATGGCTAGAGTTGAGAGTAGCTCATTAAAACAAACCTCTGATGCGCTAGGTAGCGAAGGGGCATTAGAGCAAAGCTACCACACAGGAATGTTAGCCGACGCTTTACTTAGAGGTGAAATCACCATGGAAGTTAAAGAGCTTAGATGGAGGCTTTATAAGGTATTAAGTGCCGCTAATGGTGTTAAATCAAAAATTGTGGGTTATGATGAAGACAATTTACCCATTGTAGAGAGTTTTAAGCGTGATTCTAGGCGTGAACTAGATAAAGTGAAGTTAGACCCTTACGATTCATATAACGTCGAAATGGTGACTTATAATGATGATATAACTAAATCTACAGCAGAAGCTTTTGATTTACATGGTTATGACGCAGAACCTGGAGAAGCTTTCGGGGTTATAGGTTCAACTGTTGTAGAAGATTCCAACACATTAGGTAAGATAAAATTCAATGATATGATGGATGCTTTTAAAAGTAAGAAATCGATATACATACGTAGAGAGTATAAACCTAAATTTGAATTAGAAAAATATTGTAAAAAATTAATAGTTAGGAACATTGATGGTGACACTAAATTATTAGAATTTTACGTATCCATATATCCAGATGAATATGACAGAAGGAGTAGGTTATTACTAAGTGAAATAAAAAAATGTATGAAAAATCCAAGAATATCTGATATTATTGAATTTGAAAAGGTTGGGTTTATTACCGATAAGGTTTTAGGTGCCGATGATGGGTTGGAATTTGAATATAAAATAGAAAAGCATGATAAAATAGTAGAATTCGGCGGTTTTTATGTTTTAAAATTCATTGCAAAACCAATAGTTAATGGTGATAATGTGTATGAAAAGTATAAACTTGATGAATTAGAATTCAGATATGAGAATAAAGAAGCTAAAAAATAACGTATTTACTCTTGAATTTTAGTAGTAATGTTATTATATTTATTATGAGTTAAAAAATACTCACATTTTTATGGCAAAAAGACGAGCACCATCTAGTAAAGTTATTAATATTTCAGGTAATAAGCCTGAAATAACTAAAGCTAATGAAATACTAGGTAAGAAAGTAAGATTAAAATGTAAAAACATAAAACAGAAAGAGTATGCTAATCTAATAAAGGAAAAAGAGATTAGTATTTGTGCTGGGCCAGCGGGCGTTGGTAAATCTTACATCGCAATAGCAATTGCAATTGAATTACTCCAAAATAACAATTCATTTAATAAAATCATAATAGTTAAACCAGCTGTAGAAGCTGAAGAAAACTTAGGATTTCTTCCTGGAGATTTAAAAGAAAAAATGGCCCCATATTTAGCGTCTTCATTAGATATTGTCGATAAAATATTAGGTAAAGAAAATAGAATTAAATTAGAAGAAGAGGAATTACTAATATGTGAACCATTAGGATTTATTAGAGGTAAGTCAATAGACAACTCTGTTTTAATAATGGAAGAAGCTCAAAATTTATCTGGGTCTCAAATGAAAACATTGTTAACTAGAATAGGTTATGGTGCAAAATACATAATATCTGGAGATATGGACCAATCAGATAAATATAGTAGAATAGAAGACACTGGTTTATACGACGCTATGACTAAACATCATAATATCCCTGAGATTGGGTTATTCGAATTTGGGATTAATGATATTGTTAGAAACCCATTAATAACTAAGATACTTGGAAACTATAAAGATGACGGATTATTTAAAAATGATATGTTAAAATAATTCACATAAAGTATTGACTTTTAAAAAAAAATGATTAAATATAAATAATGAAGATAGGGATAACAATTAACGAAGTATTGCGTGATTTTACAGGGCAATTATCATATATCTACAACAAGTATGTTGATAGAGATTTTAGTTTAGTAGAAACACCAGTAACCGAATGGGATTTATTGGAGTATTTTAAATTTAAGGATACTAAAGAATTAAACACATTTTTATACACTGAATGCTCTTATGAGATATTTGGTATGGCTGACCAATTACATGATAATGTAGTGTCTAAATTAAATGAATTTATGATAGACATAAATGACTATGAAGAGCATGAAATTATTTTAATTAGTAGAGAAGCAAATAAAAGCATTCCAGCAACACTATTTTTTTTATCTAAATTAGGGTTTTCAGGAAATGACATAAAGTTTGTTAAAAATTATGAAGATAAATGGGATTTTGTTGATGTTTTAGTAACAGCGAATCCAATAGCTCTAAAAGCAAAACCAGAAGGTAAAATATCTGTAAAAATAGATTCAATGTATAATAAAGATGTGGAATCAGATTACACATTATTAGACGTTATGGAGTTATTTAATAACGAAGATAAATTAGAAAAAATTACTACATTATGATTAAAATATTTGGAGAATTATATTACGTAGATTTTATAGAAATAGATGCGTTTTTACTATTAGGTGATAATGCACATAAAGGTGAGGTAAAAGAAACTGAACTAATAGAAACTTTTAATAAAGAAAAAAAATTAATAGGTTTTACTAGAACTACTGTAAAAAGCGAAAGAAATAAAGAAATAAATGCTGTTAGGTATGATATACTTAGAGGATTTTTAGCTGATATATCAGATGGAGAGGCTGAAGAAGACGCTAAATTGGGGTCGCATAATATGGAAAAAATGACAGTGCCATTTAAAATGGCGTTTAACACACTATATGCTCATGGCATAATAGTAAAAGCATAAAAATAAAAAAAAATGAAAGATAAACAAACAGATATTATTAAATTAATCGAGAATTTAGAGAGTAAAAATTTCGGATTTTACTTTTTTACATTAGACACTAAAGGAAATCCAGTGGCTAGCATAGCAAATATTTATGAACACGTTAAAGTGTTAACTAAATTAGGTTATAACGCCTTTATATTACACGAAAAAAACGATTATCATGGCGTTGGCGAATGGTTAGATGAATCATACGCTAAATTACCACACATTTCAATAGAAGGTCAAAACTTAAATTTAAGTACTAGTGATTTTATAGTGATACCTGAAATTTTCTCAAATGTAATGGACCAGGTTAAAGGTTTCCCATGTAAAAAAATTGTATTATCGCAATCATATCATTATATATTAGAATTATTAGGTCTTGGTAAAAGATGGGACACTGATTATGGATTTAAAGATGTGATAACCACAAGCGAAGAACAGGCAGAATATGTTAAAGAATTATTTCCATTGGTTAAAACCAAGGTAATTCCAGTATCAGTGCCAGACTATTTTAAACCTACCGATAAAATTAAAAAACCAATTATATCAATAGTAACTAGAGAGCAAAATGATGCATTAAGAATTGTAAAATCATTTTATCTACAAAACCCTATATTTAAATGGGTTACTTTCAGAGAATTAAGAGGATTATCAAAAGAGCAATTTGCTAAAACTTTAGGTGAATCTTGCTTAGCTGTGTGGGTTGATGATATAGCTGGGTTTGGAACATTTCCTGTGGAAGCAATGGAATGTGAAACACCAGTTATAGGTAAAATACCTAATATAGTACCAGAATGGATGAAAGTTCAAGATGACGGTGACGGCTCTGAAATCATGTTAAAAGATAACGGTATTTGGACGAATAATGTATTATCGATTCCATCACTGATTTCTAAATTCATGCAAACTTGGGTAGAAGATTCAGTTTCTGAAGTATTAATAAAAGGTATTGAGGATTCTAAAGGTCAGTACACAACTGAGAAACAAGAAAAAATAATTAAAGACGTTTATGAAGCTTATGTTTTAGACAGAAGAACTGAGTTAGAAAGCGTATTAGAAAAAGATTTAAAAGAAGCTTAATTATGAAAAATAATAAAATAACAGTAATTATTCCTGTATATAATGCAGATAAGGCCTTACTTGATAACGCTTTAGAAAGTGTTAAAAGCCAAATAGTAACCCCAGAAGTGGTTCTGTTAGTGGTTAAAGATGGTAGTGATGACCATAAATTAGTTAAAGAATTAGATTTCGGTGATTTAAAAAGTAAAATTGTAAATCATAAAGAAGGTACGTCTTTTGCTGAACAAATGAATAAAGGTGTTAGTGAATGTGACACTGAGTGGTTTATATTTTTAGAACAAGACGATGAGTTATCTAAGATATGGATTAAGAACGTAATTAAATATAGAGAAGTTTATGACGATATAAACATATTCCTACCATTAATTGTTGATGTTGGTCCTACTGGCAAATTTGCTGGGACTAGTAACGAACCTGTATGGGCAGCTGAATTTTCAGATGTTATGGGTAATTTAGATATCGACAGTTTATTAAAGCATGAGAATTTTAATTTTGATGGGATGTGTATGCAGAAAGATGCATATGAAGAATTCGGAGGAATTAAAAATAGCATTAAATTAACTTTCATGTATGAATTTCTTTTAAGAATGACATTCAAATCAAATAAGACAATGGTAATACCTAAATTAGGATACAAGCACGTTAACATGAGAGAAGGTGGTTTATTTAGTAATTATAAGGAAGAATTAACACCAGATGAAGCAAGATGGTGGTTGGCAACAGCAAAGAGGGAATATTACCATACAAAGGATAGAAGTATCGTATACGAAAAACTTTAAAAACACATGACTAAAAAACGAGGACGAAAAAGAACCAATGGGTTATATTTTGGTCCAGACCAAGAAGCCGCTGTAGTTGAATTTTTACAAGAGGAAGATTATATTAAAAGAAATGCAATTTATAATAAATGGTTAAGGGAACCCCTTAATACCATGATAGAATCTATTATTAGAAGATATAAATTATATAGAAAAAATTACTCCTTCGAAGATTTACACACAGACACCCTTTCCAACTTAATACTAAAAGCTGATAAATTTGACGTTAATAGTGGTAATAGGGCGTATTCTTATTATGGAACAATATGTAAAAATTATTTATTAGCTCATATCATGAAAGATGTTAAAGTATTACATCAAACAATAGATTTTGATACTTCATTAGGTAAAATTCACCAAAGAGATGAGTATGTTTATGAATTACCTGAAACAGATTATAGTCTTGGTAATTTTATTACTACAATTTCTAACGAAATAAAAGATGAATTAGAAGGAGAAGGTTTAGGTGGTAAGAAGAAAATGAGTGATAATGAGAAAAAAGTTGGCCATGCACTAATAGAAATTTTAGATAATTGGGAAACCATATTCGAAGATTTAGCTGGAGGCTCAAAATACAATAAACAAAATTTCTTAGAAACTATTAGGAATTATACAGGTCTACACACTAAAGATATTAGACTAGCAATGGTAAGATATAAAAGGATTTATAAATTAGTTAAAGGCGACAAAATAGATGATGGTTATCTATAAAAAACGATATTCTTCACTATTTATATATAAAACATAATATTATGTCTAGACCTAAAAAACAAAAAATAGAAGTAAGTAGCGCCGAATCATTACAAAGTGTGATACAAGAAGTGTATAACAACGCCTGTCATCAAATGACAGACGCTCAAAAAATTGTTAATGTAATAGACGCAGCTGCAACACCTGTAGATGTAGACGATTTAACTAAGTTAGCTAAATCTAAGACTGACGCTTTAAAGTTGAAGGATTCTGCAATTAAAATTAAATTAGATATTGGTAAACTACAAAGTGATGTTATTAAACACAGTGGTAATGTTAAAGCTGCGGTAGATAACAATCCAGAATTGGTTTCTAACGAAAATTTCGACGCTATAAGAGATATGTTGAGAAAAGACGAGAGCAAAAATTAAAAATGGGTAATGGATATCACAAAAGAAAAGAAAAAAGTATTTGGGGATATTGCGGCATTAAGAGTATCTGCTGAAGGATTTCCTAAACTTTCTAACATAACAAACTCAATAGAATCTATTATTCAGGAAGCGAATAGTTTAGATTTTTTAACAGACCTACTAAAAGCATTAGTGGGTTTTGAAGCTATTAAAGAAACCGTTGTAGAGACTTTAGCCTATAACTTAGATGATATAGAAGATGAGGTTAAACTCGCCTTAAAAAAGGTGTTTAAATCATTGGTTAGTTGTAGTATAAACCCATCAATTCCAGACTGGTTTATTGATGACGGATTACGCATTGAGATAGATAAAATAGATTACTTAAATATATTAAAAATACAACCAACTTCTGAAGCTGGTAAATTAATATATAATGATGTATTTAGCGGTTCTGAAAGTACTGACTTCAATACATTTTTATACCAAACAATACAAGCCCCTGGAGAAACTGGTTCTTGGGGACACGTAACAACAAACGAAGATATTTTAAATATAGAATTTAATGATATTGTTACAGACCCTTTAATCCCAAATAATACATTATTAATAAAACCAAGTTTAGTTTATAGTGATGGCACTAAAAAATTAACTGATTTAAACAATGCTTACATCGATAGTATTAAATTATTCGAATCAACTAAACTAATAAACAACATAATAGATTTAATATTTGGCTCTATCAGTGGGTTGGTTAATAAAGATAAAAGGTCGCTCCAAAATGAAATTGAAATTGAAGAAATAATAAATAGAATTATTAATGCAGATGAAGAAATAATAATTGATGATAGTTATTTCGCATTTACAAATGATGAATATTTAGAAATAGAAAATAAAGCTGAATTAAGAAGAAGAGGTTTTAAAATTTTACATACTTGTGGGGATTCTAAATCTGAAATTAATGTTTCACTATTAACTGATTTAGAATCAGAAATGGAAGCGTTAAGTGAAGAAACCCCCACGGCTGAATTAGTGGAGATTAAAACCACCATAATTAGAAATAAAATAGATGAATTAGCTACCGCTTCAGTGGAAAATGTATTAGATGAAGATAAGCAAACTGGTAAAATTAATTTTATTGAAGAATTCCTAAAAAAGATAATGACCAGTATTGTTAATGTAATACTATCTCCAAAACTTATTTTATTATTTGCAATTAATCATAAAATTATTTATGGAGAAACCTTTGAGAATTTAGAAGATTTCATGAAAAAAAATAAATGGTTATTAACATTAGTATTAGAAAGTGTTAGGGATGAAATTGTAAATGTATTAATGGAAAAAGTGTTAAAAGAAATTAAAAAATTAGTTGCAGATAATTTAATAAAGACTCAAATAGAGAGAATAAAAGCTACTAAAGCACAATTAGCTAGCTTAACAGGAGTTCCAAAAAGTGTTTTAAGGAGCATTGCTGGATTAACAAAAACATAAACCATGGGAGTAAATAGTTCAATGACAAACGTGTTGAAAACGTTAAACGCAGCTTTTTCAATACCTAGAACGCCTTTATTGTCTTTACCGCCACAGCTATTATTAGCTGGTGCTAATATAAGACCAGGGCTTAGCCCTAGAAGCATAGCATCTAGAGTTATTTCTAGACAATCAGAAGCTGGCGCACCAGCTGGTGATATATTTTCTGAAGAAACTAACGTAATGGAATCTATGATAACAATCATAATTCAAGAAGTGATAGATTCATTACAAACAGACGCTAAAATAGAAATTGTGATACCACCTGGAGTACAAGTTATGACTACTGGTGCTGGTAATTTAGGTGGGCCAGTGGTAAGTCAAGGGGTTACAACTAATATAGCTAAAGGTAGTGGAGTAATAAGATAAAATTATGGATTGGAGTGAAAAATCAACATACGACATAACATTAACCATTAGTGAGATGCAGCAAGAACATAACGCCCTCAAGAATGAGATATTAGTTATAGATGCTAAATTAAGAAAAATAGAAAAGGATTTTATCGACGCTAATTTAGAAATTGATAAGAGACATAAAGTAAACATATGAGTAAATTTATAACAGGTGGGGCTAGTATGTATAATTCTGGCATTAAAGACCAATTAGAGACAACCATTTTTTATTATGGTAAAGTACTTACTAATTCAGATGATTTATCAGGCAATAGAATTCAAGTTAGAATTAAAGGTGTTGATGATAGTATTCTGAATGAGGACTTGTCATATGCATTCCCTATGCTCCAAAAATTCCTACATGTTATCCCTAAAATAGGTGAAACAGTTTTAATTTTTGTCCCTAATGTTAAAAATCCTTTTATAGATAGGGTTTATCTAGGCCCGTTGATTTCACAACCACAGATGTTAAATGTTGATAATGAATTATATTCAGCAAAATCGGCATTGGATAGTGGCCATAGGGAAGGTAGACCATCCCCAAAAACAATTCCAGAGAATAAAGGTGTTTACCCTTTGGATGGTGACATTGCATTACAAGGTAGAGATAATACAGATTTAATATTTAGAAAGAATGAAGTATTATTAAGGGCTGGAAAATACAATTCCGACACAGTAAAAGGAGAGATACCAAAATTTAATAAAACAAACCCGTCATACATACAAATAAAACACGACACGATATTTAAAAAAGCCACCGATACTACTGAAGAAGAAAAGGGTGGTGCCATTAATATAGTTAGTAATAAAATAAATTTATTAACACATAAAAATGGGTCACCAAGATTTATACTTAATGACCAAACTAACCATATATCAGATAAGGAATTAGAAAGGATAATTAACGAAGCACATCCACTGGTATTTGGGGATGATTTAATAACTTATTTAAAGTTACTTAGAAATGCGTTTTTGAATCATGTTCACGCCTACCCTGGTATGAAACCACAAGACTTATCTGGCGGTAACGATATAGATAAATATTTAGAATTCCCATTGATTTCCTTATTGTCTAAAAATATAAAAATTAATTAAAAACTTTTAAATATTTATAATAAAACAAATGATGGTAATACGTACATATTTCGATAGAAATAACACTTTAATTTACAACCAACCTGTAAATACTGGTAAGAATCCTGTATGTGAATTATTTTTTGGTGGGAATTTAGAAAGCAATTCAAGATATTATTCAAGACACATTTTCCAATTCGATATACAAAAAATTATTGACTACAGAAATAATGGAATGTACCCAGATTTAAATAAACTTACACACACACTTAGAATGGTTAATACTGGAGCTTTCGATGCCGAATTATTAGGCACTCACACTGCTGATGGTAAGGATAGAACATCATCATTCAACTTAAATTTATTTGAAGTAAACCAGCCTTGGGACGAAGGTGTAGGTTACGATTTTCCAGGTCAAAAATTCTTTAGTTCAATTGACCAGAATGTAGAAAGTTACGACCCATCTAACTGGGCTGAATCAGAAACTGGAGTTGGTTGGTCTGGTGGAAGCGGAGTTTTTGATGTTTGGTCTGCCGCCACTATAGTAGGTACACAACATTTTGAAGACGGTAATGAAAATTTAGAAATAGATGTTACGACCATAGTTAATAATTATTTAACTGGTGCAACAAATAATGGTTTAGGTATAGCTTATGATGAATCTTTAGAAGTAAGTATTTTAAGTAATTTAAAATATGTTGGATTTTTCACTAGACACACACAAACTTTTTACGAACCTTATGTTGAAACTAGATATAGTGATACTATAATAGATAATAGAGGTAATTTTTATTTAGATAAATTAAATAAACTATATCTTTATGTAAATGTAGGCGGTGTGCCTACAGATGTTGACACCATGAGTGGAATGACTGTAACAATAAACGATAATGATGATACATTATTTTCATCATACACAAGCTCAGATATCACACATGTTTCGCAAGGAATATACTCTATAGATTTATTAGTACCAACAACAAGTGTAGGTTGTGTATTATATGAAGATGTGTGGTCAGGTATAACAATAAATGGAATTTCTAGACCAGGCGTTGAATTAGAATTTGAACTTAAAGATTCTTCAGAATATTATAACATAGGTTCTGACGTGTCTAAACCTAAAAATTTTATATTTAACATTTCAGGTATTAGAAAAAATGAAAGAATTAAACGTGGGGATATTAGAAAAGTTGTAGTTATGGCTAAAGTTCCTTATACAGTAAACCAACAAGAGGTTTTAGATTCTTTAGAATATAGGCTTTATATTAAAGAAGGTTCTGCGCAATATACAGTAATAGATTATACTCCAGTAGATATGGCGTTTAATCATAACTTCTTTTTATTAGAAACTGATAGTTTAGTGCCACAAACATACTTTTTAGATGTTAAAGCTACATCTAACTATGAAGTAACTACAAGTGAAAATGTAATTTCATTCGATATTACTAATCAAGTAGATGCTAGAAATTAATTTGGGTCCACATAAACTCTATCGATACCTAATGCTTTTACAGCCATAAACCTATGGTTCATATCTGATAACGTATACTCTTTACTATCTTTCCAATGGTCTAGTATTTTCATGAAGCCTTGGTAATATTCTTGTTCCCAATGATATGCATTACCTTCTATCTCCTCCTCATCAAAATATGATAAATAATCACTACCATAATACTTATCTAAATCAGATTTATTTCTAATATTAGATAAAACAGAAGCTTCTATTCCAAAAGATTCTGAATCATAACTTAACGAATCAATCGCATCAAATAATGATACATGTGCTTTACTATGAGTCACGTTAACTAAATCATACATTAAATCAAAATTCTCACTCTCCCCTAAATAATCACACATTTCTTCTAACGTATATGCACCGCCCAATGAACTTTCATCAACAGGGAAAGATTCTAAAGCACCACCATTTTTAAGATATTTAGTATATCTTTGAACTTGGTCCTCATAAAATTCATTTTCTACGGTATGTTCTATTTCACTAACATAAGCGATAAAATCACCACCTTCATTACTTAATTCATATAAAATACCACCACATCGTTCATATCGATGACGTTTATCAACAGTAACTTTAACTATATCGTATTCATCACCGTCATCCTGAGTATAATAATCGACACTATCCTTCATCAACCCCTCCCTTAACATGTGCTTTATTTTATTTTTTACATTCTTTGACATATAAATAAATAGTTTTTTACATGAAAATATTTACTTTTTTTTCTTTTTTACTATATTTATTTATAACGTGATTAATTTACGTGTTAGTCTTGAGTCATAAATTGGCTTTAGAGTTATTTAGGTAACAAAAATATTAGCACACTAATTTAAAAATTTATAATAATTATGAAAACAACAAAGATTGTGTTGGAAACCCCAACCGTACATCTTGCCATTAATAAAGGTAGGATTAAACAGTACAAAACAAACAGTGAAGTCCCTGTGTACTACTTAAACAAAGGACAAGAATTTCAAATTGAACTTTATAACCCAACTTCAAATAGGGTTTTAGCTCAAATCAAATTAAATAACAAGTATATTTCACCTGGTCTTATATTAAGACCAGGTGAAAGAGTATTCTTAGATAGATACTTAGATGAAAATAGAAAATTTCTATTTGACACTTATAATGTAAAGAAATCTAAAAAGAATAAGAAAGCCATCGAAGACAACGGAGATTTAGTTGTTGAGTTTTATGATGAGTACGTGCATACAAGTACCCAATCATGGGGCACTACTGGTAATTGGGATTATAGAACTCTTACCACCACTGATAGTGGAACTAATATTACATTAACAGGTAATATAGGGACCACCACATCTTGTTTTTCTAACTCCACACCAATTTGTACCACCACAGGTAATATGGATTTAAATTACAATATGGCTAACATGACTCAGGATATTTTTATTCCTAATAGGTCTGAAACCAAAGTAAAAAAAGAAAAATCCGTAGAAACTGGTAGAGTTGAAAAAGGTAGTGCTTCTAAACAAAAATTAGAAGAAGCTAGTGGTAATTTTAACTCATGGGTTAGTACAATAATAAGCCTTAAATTATTACCAACATCACTAAAAAATATGACTACAGAAGATGTACGTAGAAAATACTGTACAGATTGTGGTGGTAAAGTAAAAGATAGTCATAAGTTTTGCGCTAATTGCGGGAACAAACAAT
>TARA_R110000796_G_scaffold77316_2_pt1 | contig 14261 bp, 25 predicted proteins | sample TARA_R110000796 | Tara Oceans TARA_R110000796 (sample SAMEA4397815) | marine metagenome | biome: Polar Biome; feature: [SRF] surface water layer (ENVO:00010504); material: water (ENVO:00002006), including particulate matter (ENVO:01000060) such as... | depth 5 m | reverse complement strand
TACATCTTGTTTACTTTCAACTTTAGTAATTTGTTCTAGTTGTTCAGGCTTACCTTGTTCATTATTAAATTTATATATTGGACCATCTTTAAAGTTATTACCTTCAACACTATCAAAGTGAGTTGCGCCTAAGTCTCTGCACATTTCTTGTATTTCATTAAGATAGTCTTCGTTATGTTTAAATAAAACGGTAAGTACTTCAATGTTAGCAGGAGTCATTGCCGCAGCCTCGAGGTTTTCTAATACCTTTTCAAGTTTAACGCCTCTCCTATAGAACTCATGCATTTCCTGATTGATACCATCAACATCAAATATTAATGATAAGCGCGTTTGGCCAATAGCACCCAAATCAAACCAAAAGTCAGAGTCTCGCATACCACCATTAGTGTTAATAGAAACATGCGCCTTTGAATTATTAATAATATGTTCTACTATTAAGTACAAGTCTTTACACATCCCAGGATCACCATAAGTGCCTGAGAAATGAAACTGTTTAATTTTCTGAAGTTCTGACTGCGTAAACCAATTCTTAAAGTCTTTAATCGTAACTTGATTTAATTTAAGCCACGACATTCTATTAAGATTATTATCAGTATCTGTTCTAGTACACTGTGGACATTTGGCATTGCAATTTGTAGTAAGTTCGATGTCTAACGTTAACTTACCACGTTCATAATTATTAAACCACATTTTATTTAATGGATTTTAAAATTACTAGACCGTCAATTATTGTTTTTGCTTTACGCAAACTAGATTTAACAGTCTTATCTGCGCTCTTAACAAAATCTAACTCTAATGCCCAAAGCTTAAATTTAAACAATTCATCTCTGTTCTCATCTGCATCCCATATGAATTGGAAAATAGTATTCTTAGAACGTTGAATCGCGTCAAACTCTTCACCGCCAATTTTAGCAAGCTTTTGTTCACTCTCAGCTGTAAATTCAGCCATAGTGCCTTTAGCTTCTTCAAGTTCATCTTTAGTTTTTGCATATTCTTTTTTAAGTACTGTAGTACCAATCATTTCGTCAGCCAGAGATTTTGCCATTGCATTTACGATTGCGTTAAACTCTGAGTTATGTACTCTTTTATATTCAGAAGTTCTATCCAAAAGAGTTTCAAGGTCATAACCTTCTTCGACTAAAGCTTTATAATCTGCGTTATCATCTGCTTCAACCATGTAATTTATTTTTTCACCGTTTGGATTGGTGTACACAACTTCAATTAAACTGTAATCTTCGTTCACGTAATATGCCGTATCAATGCTACCGCTAAATTCTGCCATAATATATTCCTTTAGTTAATTACTGTAGTTCTTAATGTGTGAGCTTGGTTTGTTGTTGGAGTACCGTTTGGAAACTCCTGTGTTCGATAATCAGATGTACTTACGAATCTTTGAGTATAACCAGAAGCTGATGAACCAGACAATCTTGTATCAGCCATCACGGTACCCATTGTATTACCAGTGCCATTTACATTATATCGTATCTTTGTATCAACTCCAACTTCTCCGCTTCCATTAACTACTAGGTTTTGTATCATTGGTCCGAATACATCGTCAAACAAAGATAATGACATTTCCTCTATGTTGCTATTTGTATAGTCCCAATATAGAGGCATAAAGCTAGGAGTGTTGGCTGCTGGCGTAATTTTATGTAAGTAATAGTTACTCACAGTTGTAGGTTGGTCTAAAGTTTCACCGATACCACCAGCAGTATAGAGGGCGGCATTTGCTCTCGTGTCAATAAATACCGGTGTTGCTGATTGTAAAGTAGAGCCAGCGACACTACTCGATGTAGATATATGATACGCACCGCCTGCAGCAGCAGACACGGTTCCACTCGTAATGTTTGCGATTGTCGGCAGAATAAAATAATCTATACAATCTTGTAAATTCATAGATTGAATTTCGCCGGCCGTATCCTGTAACAATATTGGGTATCTATGCAAATCAGTATCAGCGGGTAATGCTGGTGGTGAAGAACTTACTGTTGTATTAAGTCTGTCATATGTACCACCTAAAATTGATGATATGTTGGGTGTGTTTGCTGAAGATGCAAAGCCGCCATCTCCAGCTGTACGTTGTTCCATAGCACCAGCTATCATGCGATTATCTGTAATAGCACTTAAATTACCGGCTGTAGCAACAACGTTACAGTTTACAGTGGTATTAAGAGAATATAGATAAGCAATTCTCTGGTATATCGCGTTAACGTCTTCGCCCGGTTGAGGCGGTTCTTCTATACCGTAGCCCCCAGCGACTGCGCTGATTATAGTTATGCCTGCCATTACGCTGGCAAGCCGTAAATTCTAAAAGTTTCGTTTCCTGCTGAATCTCTTATGATCATCACGTGGTTAACAGCTTTGACCATATCTTGGATTGTTGTACCAGTTGTTGCATCAAGCGTTGCAATGTTTTGTAATTCTAACGCGTTGGTGATCACCGTAGTGGTGCTTACTTTAATTGCCATGTTCATCTCCTTTGCTAATTTGACTAGGCTTTGTTATATTTATAATAAATAAACCTATTGAAGTCTTTGTTATGCATATCTAAATTATTATAGTGGAGACCACAATGGCTAGTAAAACTATCGATGCTGATGCCGCAGAAGGCATGGACGTCAACGGAGACGGACATATTTCTAAAGCAGAAATGGAAATGCATCTAGAATTTAAACGTAAAGAAATGGAAGATCAAGACGCGCAACGCGATGCTATGCGCAAAATGACTTGGTTTGCTTTATTCGGAATGTTACTATATCCTTTTGCAATCGTTCTAACATCATTCCTTGGTTTAGACGAAGCTGCAGGTATTGTAGGTGATATTGCACCAACATACTTTATCGCTATCTCAGCTTTAGTTGCAGCATTCTTTGGCGCTGATGCAATAAAGAATAAGAAATAAACATAAAAATAGGGAGACCAAATGAATGATCTCCCTATTACTCGGTCTTCTAATAGTGCTTTGGCTGTGTGTTACACCTCTCCACGCTACACTAAGCGTATTCTTTATACTTAACTAACGCATATAACTCTTCTAAAAGAGATTTACCGTAGTCAGTAAATAGAATTCCTTTTTCCCAAACAAAATGCTCAACATCTTGTCCGTGATAAAACGTTTCTTGATCAGTAATCCAACGAAGTGCTGTTTTACGATCACCTGCTCCGATTTCAATAACATCGTTAATACGATCTTCGAAAACTTGAACGTCAGAAGCTTCTTTAGCTTTTGTTTCGATTGCTTGAAGTTCACTAACGCGAGCATACTCGTCCCAAGTTTTTTGCTTTTCAGAAGGAGTACACTTTTCCCACTCGTTCCAAAAAGTTTCACGTGGACGGTAACCGTATACTTCCTTGTGGAAGTCTGAGATTAAATCATCTGAATAAGTAAAAGTCATTTTCATTTCCTTTGTTTATCTTAAGAATCAGTATAACGGTTTTAGAAGGGAAGTAAACGGCTAATTAAGCCGCTACAACCTGCAATTCAGTAACTTCTTCGAAGCCGAATGAAGCTACAACCCAAACGATGTTGTTCTCGTCGATTACGATATCGCCCATTGAAAGTGAAGATTTGCGAGCAAGACGCTCGATGTTCTGCTCTGGACCCATGTTTGAGATTTCAAAAACATGCTCAAGGTCGTTGGCAGTAATATTAGCTACGTGAGAGTAGTGACCTGCAAAGAAAGCGTCTGCTGCGTTTGCTTGAATGTTGTCACCGTTGAAGTCCATAGACATTTTGGTCTTAGCTGTGAAAGCTGGAACAATTTCATCGTTGTTGATTGCGTCGAATTGAGCATCTGTAAGGCTGATCTGGTGAATTGCGTATTTCATTGTTTTATCTCTCTGTGTTTGTTTCTATAACCTTTATACAGAATCATGAGAGAGATGTAAACGCTTAATTTGATTTAATTTCAAATTAAGCGCTTTATTGTTTATATAGCTGCTGTATTTACGCCAGCTTCGTCAGCTCTAGGCTGAGCTTGAGCATCAGAAGCAACATTATCGTATGATTCGACGCTCATAAGAGAATCAGTAGACATGCGATAACGAGTACTTGCATCTTCACCACGATCTGTTACATATACTAAACCAATTAAGTCTTGATCTAATGCCTCGATGAAATACGAAGCTTCGTTAGATGCGTTTATTTGTTTAAACTGTCTTGAAGTAAATACAATTTCGTTTCCAGCATTTAAACCAACAATTTCGTTTAATTGTGAGAGTGTAAAATTTTCCATATTATTTCTTCTCGTTTGCTTCTGCAATAACCATTTTGTCGTATTCTACTTGATCAACAACACCTTCAGCTAAAAGTCTTACACGATTTACTTCGTGTGCTGCCTGTGTATCTTCTTTAGATCCGCCAAAATATGGAACGCAGTGGCCTGTTTCAGCCATAATATCAGTTATAAGACGGCCATCTTCTGCAATAAAGTCACCAAGGATACGACCAAACTTACCCTTCATATCTTCGCCGTTCTTTGCGATTTGTGTTTTAAGAATGCACGTTTCACCAAGCAATTCTTGTAGTTTATATTTAGCTGCTTTACCAAATAACTTCTCTACTCTGTCGCTTGTACGCGATTCAGGTGTATCGATACCCATAATTCTTACTCTTTCGTCAGCTAATACTACGCCGAAACCTAATTCGATGTCGCAATCTACTGTATCTCCATCAACTACTCTGTTGATTTTTGCTCTGTACTCGTACATTCTGTGTCCTTTTTGCTTGTTTAGATCTATTTATTATAAATAGTTGTGAGGAGTTTTCTATGGATTTTTTATCATTAGTTGGTGATGTGGGTTTTCCAATCGCAGGTGCGCTTGCGGCTGGTGTATTTGTATTTATCACTCTTAAATTTATCCTGGCAAGCGTTACTGATACAGTAAATACCTTAAAGAATATTATGACTAGTCTCGATAATAGAGTTCAGACTATGAATAATGACCTAGTAAAAATTGATGCCCTACTTAGTTATGCTCTAAACGTGAAACCAAACATCGATCGAATTGCAGCTAACGAAGGTAAGGAAGATGCAAGGAGAGACTAAATGTGGAAAAATTTAATACTTGTTAAGTTCGATAACGGATTTCGTATTTTGAATAACACTGATCCAGAAGATAAGTTCTTTGTTATTGATGATGTGAAACTAGAGATTGGTGATGAATTCAGAGTTGGTCCTAACGGATACTTTGAACATATCGGCAATCCGTCTAAAGAAATGGAAACGAAAGCTCTTTCAGAGTTGGAAACGCCATGATGTGGATGGACTATACGATCAACCAAGCAGGCGAAAACTTTACTGTATCTGGCGATTGGCCTGGAGAAGTAATGGGAATGCCAAAGAATGAAGACGGTACACACGCAAAAGAGAGTGTACTTTATAGACCTGGAGATGTTTTTCGTGTAAACGAAGATGGATGGTTAATTAAGATCTCAGGCGCAAACGGAGCGGTAAGGGGTAAAGAGGACTAATATGGATTTTGATTTAGCTAGTGCTATAAGTGAATACGGATTTCCTATAATAGCAGCTTTAGGCATGGGCTATTTCATATTCTTTATTTGGAAATGGGTTACTGAAGTAATTGACCCGGTTCTTGGCGAAACGATGTTTACATTGATTAAACTTGTCGATCGCGTAAGAATGCTTGATAATGATTTGATAAGGTTGAACAGTAAACTGAGTATGGTTTTAGAATATAGATCAAAGCTTAATCCTAGAAGACAGGACGAGCTCCACAGACTAGTAGCGGAATATCAATCAGGAAGTAAAGCATTTAATTCGACAGGAGATGAGGATGAAAATCTTAGTGACGACAATAGCATTGTTGATAGCGACAAGCGCAACAGCAAGTGATTTAGTTTGGGGTTTTAAATCTCCTGCATTTCACTACGGTAACGGTTATTCAACTCACGTATTGTCTGTTGAACAACTATCTCATAATCGAAAACAAGATTGGAAAGACGAACAAGAACGTTTAGAGGACGAGCTTGAGCGCGAAGCCGAGAATACAACACTATCTAAATTCCTAAGAAATATTGAATCTCGAATATACGCAACGTTATCAAAGCAAATGGTTGATTCCATGTTTGCTGATTGCGGAGATAACTGTTCTAATACTGGTGAAACAGAGATTGAAGGTAGTACAATCGGATGGTACAGAGATGATACGACTGGTTCAATTACGTTAAGTATTGTAGAAGAAGACGGATCTGTAACTGAAATTACTATTCCTGGTGCAGGGGAGTTTAGCTTCTAATGAGGCTCATAGCAATATCATTAGTATTATTATTAAGCGCATGTGCAATGCCTGAAAGTATTGCCGTTCTTAAAAAAATGGACGACACACCAATGTTGTCTGAAAGCTTAGTTGATGATAGATTATCTGCAGTCCCTCATTTAGATGGACCAAAAATTACTATTGCATTATACAATTTTAATGATAAAACTGGCCAACGTAAAACTAGCGCTTCATCTTCTTTGTCAAGTGCTGTTACACAAGGAGCAGAAGTTTGGGTTATAAAGGCATTACAAGATGTTGGACAATCAACTTGGTTCGAAGTAGTTGAACGAGTTGGTTTAGATAACCTTATAAAAGAACGACAACTTATTCGTCAAACTAGAGAAATCTATGAAAAGAACGGCGAAGAAGGACCTACATCACTTCAACCCATGTTATTTGCAGGGTTGTTACTTGAAGGCGGTGTAATTGGTTATGATTCTGACACAGCAGCTGGTGGTGCTGGTGCGAGGTTCCTCGGTGTTGGAGCTTCTACAGAATATAGAGTTGATACGGTAACTATAGTTATGAGATTGGTGAGTGTTAACACTGGTAAAATTTTAATGAGTATTGCGACAGAGAAATCTATAGCAAGTTATCGTTCTTCAGCAGATGTCTTTAAATTTATAGACATGGGTCGAGAGAACATAGAAATAGAGAATGGATATTCCGTCAATGAACCGGTCAATTATGCTGTAAGAGCAGCAATTGAACAAGGCATTATAGAATTAGTTAAAGAAGGAATTGAAAAGAATTTATGGAAATATAAAAATTAAGGACAAACAGAAATGAGATATATGCATCTCTTTGTAATGATGTTAGCACTGATGACAGGAACAGCGAGTTTCGCTAACGATATATACATAACCCAAAGTGGTGACAACTTAGACCTTGACATTACTCAAGACGGACAAGACAACGAATTCGGTGATAGCTCAGCTGATGCTCAGCTAACTGGAGACTCAATGACGTTTAGCATTACTCAAATCGGTACGCAAAACACTATTGATGCTATCATAGAAGGTAACAACTACACAGGTACGTGGGTATTCACTGGAGATTATAACACAGTTGATATGACGTGTGATGATACTTCTGGATTAAATTGTGAAACTGTTACTGCTAATATTACAACAACTGGTGACAGCAACGATTTTCAAATCTATATTGGTGAAAATTCTGATGCTGATAGTTTAATCGCGAACTTTACTATCATAGGTGATAAGTCAACAACTGTTGCTAACATCGATGGTGAAAACGCAAACGTAACCGTGAATTCAAACAACTCAGCTAGTTTAGCATCAACTTCAGTTAACACTGATGAAGGTAATTTTATTACTCTTGATCTTGACGGAAACGGTGATGTGAATGGTCATACTATCATACTAAATATTACTGGTGGTGGTAGTACTTACAATGTAACTCAATCTGGAGTTTACGACAATATGGTTAACGCAACATTTAGTGGAGATACGCATGATGTCGATATTACGCAGAGCGATTAAAGATGCGGAATATTATTGGCTTAATTGCCTTGATCATCACACCCAGCTTATGCTTTGGCAATGCAGGTGAAATTGGTCAGTTCTCAGGTTCAGGAGTTCTTGAACGCGGTAATGACGTTATCGAAGGCGGGGATGGTGTCGGTGTCCAACCAATGGATACCGCAGTCACAGCTCGAGGCAGAATGCGCATCGATTTTCTTGATGATACACGCGTCGACATCACAGAACACGCAAGGTTGGTTATAGATGATTTTGTCTATGACCCAAATGCCAGGACTGGTAAGCTCGGATTACGCGCGACACTGGGAACTGTTCGTTATGCATCAGGTGCAATCGCAAAAAACAGCAGAAGAAACGTTAGTATTAAAACCCCTTCAGCAACGATCGGAGTTAGAGGGACAGACTTTGTAATGGTAGTAGATGAAATTGGTGGAACAATGGTAACTCTATTACCTTCTTGCTCTATCGATCAGTTAGGTAAAACTAATTGTATTACTGGTGAAATATCAGTAGAATCTGATACCGGTTTTGTTATTATGAACAAAGCGTTTCAAGCAACGATAGTTAAAAGTAGATGGAGTAAGCCAACACCTCCTAGCATATTGAACCTATCAGAAAGTGACATAACAAACCTTTTAATACTAAGAAAGAAAAGACCGTTATTTTTAGAAGAAGAAGGTTTACCGATTGAAGCAAGTACTGGGTTATTAGACGTAGATTTTTTAGATTATGATGCTTTAGATAAAGACGCTTTAGTTGAAGATATTAAAGATATATGGGTAACAGAATTGAGCAAAGGCGCTGACTATTATTTAGGTGAATTGTTATATGATATGATCCAACAACTAAACGAAGCGTTAATGCGCAGATTAATGTCGGTACTCGACGAAGAAAACAAAGAATTCTTTGCTGACTCAAAAGAAGGTTACGATGATACGACTAGAATAGATTTAAGAAAAGACGGTACAGATATGGTGTTAGCACGAGATGATCAGGGTGTTTATCATTATATTAGACTTAGAGTAGGACAGGCTTATGGATACACTATTAATATTCAACAACAAGATGAAGTCATTTACGACTATCGTCTTGGCGTCGGTACTAATACTATCGACATCATCCAAATCAATTAGTCAATCTAACGACATTTATATGTATCAGTACGGAGACGACTTTACATTAAATATCACGCAAGACGGAAGCCAAAACTGGATAGGTGGTATTAGCGGTTCAACGACAGGTTTAGAAGGTGATGGCAACACTATAGATATGGTTCAAATAGGACAATATCACGGTATGGAAGGATCAATAGATGGCGATAACAACAACGTTGATCTTTATCAAGGTGGAGGCGGTGATAGTGGATTGATTACTGCTACTATTACAGGTGATGAAAATGACTTAGTAGTATGGCAAGGTAAATACAAAAATGGTACTACTGATAACGTTGAGGGCGGAGACCACACTGCAACAGTTCATATCAACGGTAATTATAATGATACAGTTACAAGTCAGACAGATGAAGGTTCAGTCAATCAAACATATGGTAGACACGATTTATACGCTAATACTATTGGTGATTATAACCACGTTGGGATTGTCCAAAGAGGGAATGAATCTCACCTTGTCGATGTAGACACTACTGGCGATTGGAATGACGTAGATACATATCAGCATGGAAACACGAACGGTAAAACTATCGATATTGATATTATCGGTGATTATAATGCGATCACTGTTGACCAACGTGGAGTATATGCTGCATCAGCGACTATCGATATAACAAACGCGTATGGACCTGCATATAACGTAGAAGTTACACAACAAACCGACACTTCTGCAAAAACTTTTACACTAACCGGCACTTGTAATAATCCAAATGGATGCGTTGTAAGCGTGACACAGGAGAATTAAATGGAGTTCGTATTAGGTTTAGCATTATCAGCTCATATAGGATTTAATGGAGAATACAACAACGCCCATCCATATTTTGATATAAGGAACGAAAAAGTAATAATGGGTGGATATTATAATTCTGAAGAGAATGTAAGCCTTTATTTTGGAAGATCAACTGAGATATTTAAAGGTTTAGAACTTGAAACAGCAATTGTTTCGGGTTATGATATGCCAATCGTACCTATGATAAGACTAGTATCAAACGACTTTTATGCTCTTGTTGGAAAAGAAAGAACGGAATATGGTCTCGTTATTGGTTATCAAATACCGTTAAAAAAATATAAATAAGTAAAGGAGAAGCATATGCAAGGACCTAAAAGAACTTGTCAGAAGTGTGGTCATATCTGCCACTGTTATGCTTCGTCCTGTCAAAATTGTGTTAACGATGTTTGTTATAGATGTGATTGTAAAGAGGATAAAGAAAAATGAAAAAGTTATTATTCTCTCCAATATGGAGCATAACACTATTGCTTTTATTAGCGTGGTTGCACGTAAGTAATCCAGCTTTAATAGAAAGTTTAAGATTAAGATATTTCGATCAATTGATTGTAAATCAAGAACGTGTTGAAAACAACATCTATACCGTAAACATAGATGAAAGTGCACTTGACACATACGGCCAATGGCCATTTCCTCGCGCAACATATTCAGATTTTATCATGGATCTATACGAAAGAGGCGCAGGACTTGTAGTATTTAACGTGTTGATGAGCGAAGAAGATAGATCTGGACAAGATGAAGACCTTGCATTAACTATGCAAGAAGTACCTGTAATTTTAACAATGTTAGGCTCTGAGGAGAATAAAAATGAACCAATTAATCCGGGAGCCTCTATTATTAATAGCGATTATATGTCTCTTATTCCAAGTGTACCTGGCATCATCGCTAACGTACCAAGCCTTGAGAATAATGCAGTGGGGTCAGGAATCATCAACACTTTCCCAGAATTAGATGGTGTTACAAGACGTGCTCCATTAGTTTTTGAAAGTGGTGGTACTCTATATCCAAACGTTACGATGGAAGTACTTCGCGTACTATCTGGAGATCCTAGTTTTCAAATAAAACTCTCACCTCTTGGCGTAGATAAATTAAGAATACCTCAGTTTGGCATCATACCTACTAACGAAGCTGGTGAAGTTTGGTTGGATTGGTCTCAAGGTTATAAGGAATACAGCATTACTGATTTACCTGATGACTTTGATGGATCGATAGTTTTTGTTGGCCCAACTGCTGCTGGTATTACACAGCCTATCGCTACTGCAATGGGATCAGTGTTCCCACATCAAATGCAAGCAGCAATGCTTGGAACAGTGTTTAATGAATCAAATATCACTCGTCATGCCGACGCAAAAGCTTGGGGTGAATTAGCAGCATTAGTTATTGCAGGATTAGTTATTATTGGATTATCTTACTGGACATTCATAGGTTTAGGAGCATTCGTGCTAACGATAGGTACGTTTGTCGGTGGATCAATTTACTTATTTAATACATCAAACCTTTTGGTTGATGGTGCTACAATTGCTGTTATGTTGTTCGTAGTAGGAAGTGTACAATATGCTATTAAATTCGTAGACGAGTTTCTGCAGAAGCAAGCAATAAAGAAACAGTTTGCAGGTTATGCTTCGCCAACTGTAGTTAAGTTACTACAAGAAAATCCATCGTTAATTAAAGAAGGTACTAAAAAAGAAGTATCTATCGTGTTCTCAGATTTAAGAGGTTTCACACCTTTAGGAGAGTCGTTTGGAGATGACGTAAAGGGTTTAACTAAAATTATGAATGGTTATATGGATGCGATTACTGAGCCAGTTTTAGATGCAGACGGCATGATCATTAAATATATTGGTGACGCTTCAATGCACATACATAATGCACCTATCAATGATGATAACCATCCTAAGACGGCAGTAGAAACAGCATTTAAAATGCTAAGAGCAGTTGAGAAATTTAATGAAGATACCATTATCCCTGATGGCCGTCCTCCTGTTGGTATGGGTGCAGGTATCAATACTGGCTTGGGGTATTTGGGTGAGATGGGATCAACAAAAAGACACTCGTACGATGTCCTTGGAGATGCAGTATCTACTGCGGCAAGAGTAGAATCAAAATGTAAAGAATACGGGCAAGTCCTATTAATAGGCGAAGCTACATATAAAGCAACAAAAGATGATTTCTTTTATTTGAAAATAGATGATTTGCAAGTCAAAGGCAAGAGTGTCGGTTTGAGTATTTACACAGCGCTTGACAATGTAAAACCTGTTTGGAAAAAGCCTAAAGAAAAACACGAAGAAATGTATGAAGCTTACAGAGACCAAAGATTTGATAAAGCAATAGAATTATGCGAGTTATTACACGGCCATTTTGATAACAGAATGGATGGATATTATAAAATGTGGATTGAAAGATGTGAATTTATGAAGTCACAAACTCTACCTACCGACTGGGATGGTGTATTTGTGGCTACTTCGAAATGATAAAAAGATTTTTATTTGACTGGTTATGCAAAGAATATATTGAACAAGAAATCGAAGAACGCTTTAGGGAGCAGACGATTGGACGACATTTTCAAGCAAAAGCAAGAGAGCTCAGGCGAAGAACCGATGAATTTCGAAAACTTATTGATTCACAGATTACCGCTAGATAGACTAGTAACGATGAGGAAACCTTACGGAAATCCAGTAGTGACTTACGACGGGATAACACCGAATCCAGATTACAGGCCTAAGAGGCGGGGACAATTAGAAGTAAACAAAGATTAAAAGGATTGAAGTAATGTTTAGTAAACAATGTAAAATACATTTAGAAGAAGTAGGTGAAACCGGACTTGAGCACATGAAGGGTGCTTTTAAGGCAGCGATCAGGTTACAGTTAGTTGTCCCTGCGTTATTGATACATGGTATTGCACCGCGTTTATTCGTGAACACAGCTTCGAACGTAATGAAAGATATACTAAAGGACAGAAAAAAATGATTGAAAATTGCGCAAAAATGGCTAAAGCCGCATCAATTGCATATATGGATGCCAAGGAAGCAAAAGCAGCTTATAAAAAACTTGGATATTCAACACACAAATTTATCGAAAACGATGGTGCACAGGTACATATCGTATCTAATACAAAAGAAATTGTTCTGTGCTTCAGAGGAACAGAACCAGGCGAGTTTTCTGATATTAAAGCAGATTTAAACGCATTACCAGACCGTGCCCAAAACGGTCAGGGATTCGTACATAATGGGTTTCAAGAAGAAGTGAATAAAGTTTGGGATCAAATCAACGCTGCGCTTTCTAAAATGAAATATGACAGTAAACAATTTTTCATCTGTGGACATTCATTAGGTGCTGCAATGGCGACTATAGCAACAAGTAGATTGCAAGGTAAGGTTAGCGCATTATATACGTATGGTTCACCAAGAACGGGGACTAAGAAATTTGCAACTTCTATACAAACGACTCACTTTAGGCATGTTAATAATAACGATATGGTTACTTGTGTACCTTTCGCTTTGTTGGGATATAAACACCACTCAGCTCCAAGGTATATCAATTACTACGGAAACATTAGAGCCTGCACAAAGTGGCAAAGAATTAAGGATAAGTGGCGTGGCCGTTGGAGAGCCCTGAAAAAAGGAATGCCTTTTGACGGAGCATACGATCACAGCATGACACATTATTGTAAATATACAAAGGAGAATGAGTGATGCTTGATATTATAACAGACATGGCGACTAATCGCCTTTGGATATATACTAGTATTGGTGGAAGTATCTTAGGTGCTATTTGTTTAGCATATTTAAGTACCACCCGTATTGGTTTATGGGGATACGCAAAAATCGATCTTTGCATTGATTATTTGGTTGAGCGTTGGGGTCTCACATGGTTACAACAACCAGAAGATGCATGGCGCAAAAAGTATCCTAAAATAACAAAGAAAATAGACGATTTAGAACGCAGGTTAAATGCTGTAGAGGCAAAAGCAGGCGTCAAAACTTTAGGAGGAAAAAAGAAATGAATTGGATTAAAAATAGATTAAAGGAAAGATCAACATGGGACGGCGGTGCATTAGTAGCACTCGGTTTACTAGTGTTGTTTATGGCTCCATTAGCTAAGATTGCAGCAGGACTTGCAATTGCTTGGGGTGCATGGACTATATGGAAGTCTGAATAAATGAACATTCAAGTCACGGAAAATGCAAAACAATACTTAGCAAAAGCAGGAAAACCAAACGTATCACTTAACGTAAAAGGCGGTGGTTGTTCTGGTTTTCAATATGAGTGGGGAGTTACCGACAAGGAACCTACAGTTGAAAATCTGTGGCTTGATCCTATGGCCGAAATGTTTATCTTCGGATGTACGATTGACTACGTTGAAGAACTGGGAGGAAGTTACCTCAAAGTAGTCAATCCAAATGCAACAGCTTCATGCGGTTGCGGAGAGAGTTTCGCGGTTTAAAGAGTAGCTGCGAACTCTTATTGGCTTTCCAGCTACCTTAGGAGTTTACCATATAGGGCTTCACTTTACGCTAGGACA
>TARA_R110000796_G_scaffold166411_1_pt1 | contig 14311 bp, 8 predicted proteins | sample TARA_R110000796 | Tara Oceans TARA_R110000796 (sample SAMEA4397815) | marine metagenome | biome: Polar Biome; feature: [SRF] surface water layer (ENVO:00010504); material: water (ENVO:00002006), including particulate matter (ENVO:01000060) such as... | depth 5 m | reverse complement strand
GTGGGTTTTGTATCCAATACTTCCTTTTTTTCTTCCTTTTTTTCTAATTTAGCTTTATAGCTTTCAAGTTGATTTTTTGCATCATTAAAATATTCTTCGGTATAAGACTTTACTTCAAGGAATGTTTTTTCTTCTTCTTCAGTTGGTTCATTCCCTAATTCTTCCTCTGCTTTTTCTAGTCTCTCAACTAGTTCTTGTGCGGTTGCTACTCTTTGAGATAAAATTCTTGGTAGTTTCTCATTTTCTAAACCAAGGTCTTTAATTGTGTCTTTGATATTCATTTCTTTTTATATTAATTAGTTACAACAAACTTAATGATTATATTTTATAAAATAATTATATGTACAATTTATTTGACTTCCTTTTTAAGAATAGCTGATGCTCTTTTAACTGCATCTTGCCATTTCTCCCCTTCTTTTCTAATCTCTTTAGCTAAAGTCATAGGAGTTTTTCTTTTTGCCCCCGTTGATTTAGTTTTACCACCTTTTGCCATTGACTTCTTTTTAGCTTTAGCAGTTATTTTTTTGGTAACTTTAGAAGTAAGTAACTTTTTGTTTTTCAATAGTTTATTTATCTGTGTTTTAGATTTTGCATCTCCTTTATCAGCTTTCATAAAAAGAATTGAAACTGCATCTAATTTTTTACCATCTAAATTACCTTTTTTATAAGCACTATGAGAAACTTGGTGTAGCTTCTTCATATTTTTAGTTTTTAACTGAACTTCTACGGGTACTCCTTTATACTCTACAATATAATGGTATGCTCTATAACCCGCATTTGGAGACTTATAAAAATCATCTCGGTCTAAAACTTTTCCTAATAATCCCGAATCAATATCATCTCTAACTTGCTCTAGTTCATTTTGATTTTCTACCGCTATGGTAGTTCCTATCATATCAGTTAAACCTTTTTTTGGGTCTAACATTCGCTTTTCTACCAATTTCTTTAATATAGAGTATGGTGTTTTAGTTCTTGCGTATATGTCTGCTCCTTTAGGTGCTTTTTCATCTAGTGTATCAACTGCATCATACATAATATCATCTAGTTCTGCTTTTACACTAAGTAGTTTGTCAAAAGTTTCTTTTAATTCAATTTCCTCGTTAACTTTCCCCTTTTTGTTCTTATCTAAAGGGTTTGCATCATCAATGTTTACAATACCATCTTTGTCATAATCTCCATAAACTGCTTTATACTTAGACTTGTCATACTTAACTCCATCATTAACAATACTTATGGTACGACCACCCTTTGCGTAGTATTCAGAATGAATATCAAGGTCGTCATTCATTTGCTTCTTTAGTGAATTTAAAGCACCACCTTTTTTAAAAGGCAAATCATCTTTTACAACTATTGTTTGCTTATGAACATCCTTCAACCTATCTTTAAATGCATAGTATAAATCTTGTTTTTTCAACTGCTTCTCTTTATATTCAACAAATTCCTTGTCGCCTAATTGAAGCAATCTTTTTTTAAAATCCCCTAAAGTATCTCCATCAGTTTTACCACCTTTAGCAAAACGACCACCTCTCCTTGGATTATCTTCTGATTCTTTGATTTGTTCTTCACTATAACCCATATCAATCATAGACTGTCTTTCAACATCGGTCATACCGCCTTTTGCAAAAGGTATTCCACTTCTGTAATTTTCTTTTCCAACTATATTTTGTCTTTCAAGTGCAGACATACTTGACCACTCACTTTTTGAAAGACCATTTTTGTCTAAAATTTGTTCCAACTTACTCATTGTCCTTCCACCTTTAGACACAGTATCTTTTAGCCATTGTTTTACTTCTTCATAATAAGGCTCTCCCCTATGTTGTTGTAAATGATGTGCCGTACCTTTGAAATCTTTGTCATTACTCATATAAAAATGAGTATTGTCTATTTTTTCTAAATACCAATTTTGCAAACCATATTTTCCATTATCTACAACTAGTGTGTGTTTGTCTTTACCAACTTTACCGCCACTTTGAAAATATGAAAATTTTTGAGTGTACTTATTCCAAGCACCCATATCAACAAAATAATCAAAATCGCTTTTTTTAATTTCTTTTATACTTGTAGTCTGATTTTTTTTGTCGATATACTGAACAGTCATATCGTCTCCATCAATACCAATTATTCTAAATGGTTTGTCATATCGGGTGTCGTAATAGTATTCTCCTACTTTCATTTTTTTCCTATTTTTATTTAGAATCTTTCTTTTTTTGGTATGCTACTTCCCAAGGTTGTGAACTTATCCTTCTTCTATCTTGCATATAAGAGTGTTTAGACCTTTTGGTTTTTCCACCTTTAGCCATTTCGTCTATTTCTTTTCTTGTACGCATTGTTTCCTCTCCGTTAGCCCGTATGTATTTTCTATCACCGTTAGGGAGTTTAATAATTTCTACGAGATTAAAAGGGTCGTTCTTTTGATTGACAGAAATTTTTTCTCCACTTTTTAATGTAATTACTGCGGTATAGATACCTAGAGATTTTGTAGATGGTGTATTTTCGTAACTTTTAACATCTTTTGATTTAATAGACATTACATCAACAGTTTTGCCACCTTTAGCATAACTTTCGTCAACAAAAATTAAAGTACCTGAATTTTCCCAATCCCAATATCCACCATATTTACTTGCAATAGCTTCTAATCTTTCATCTACATATTGAGGTTCATAATATTCTCCGTAATAATCTGAAAATTCATCGCCTTCTTCCGAAGAAACAAATAGTTCTCCATCTCTTTCAAATACAGTTGGAGGTCTGTCTGTAACTTCGCTTTGTAATTTACTTAATTCAGCTTTAATGTTAGATGTTTTAGATGATGTTTCCCCACCTTTTGCCATTTGTTGAATTGCTACATCATCATAACCATCTCCCTCTAATTCCATAGCAATAAATTCGGCATCAAATTTTGAAATGTTTTCGGCTTCAATAACTCCACCTACCCAAACCATATATTTGTCTAAACTACCACCTTTTGCCATTTTATCCATAGTTCCTACCGACTTATATGCTCTACGACCCATTGACTTCTCCATACCCTTGGATTCATCTCTGCGGTCTTTGTAGGATTGCATCATCATAGGCTCAAATCCATCACGCATACCTAAACTCTCATCAAGTTTATCATTGTACCCTTGTGTTTTACCACCTTTTGCTAACATACTTGAATTAAACTTTCGCATTTTACCATTAGGCATAACCTCAATTAATTGCATATCTTTTGTATATTCTCCCTCGTTTTTTAAGTCGGCTATATAATAAATTATATCAACATAATCATCAGTTTTATAGTAAACTTGGTCATAATCTTGTTTTGCTTCATCAAAACCATCTACTAAAGCAAGAACACTATAAGTTCCGATAGGTTTTAATTTACCACCTTTAGCGTAGGTAGAATTAAGTTTGTTTAAGGCTTTAATTAAATTATCTTTTTCTTGCTCGGAATAAACATCAACAAGTTCATAATATTTAGGAATCCACATTTCCAAAGCATAATCATAATCTTCCCCCGTATCTTCATAAAATTTATTAAACGCTTTATGTTTTTCAATTAAAGATTTGTACTTTTTTAATTTTGTCATTGGTATCTCTCCACCCTCTGCGTACCCGTGTGGTGTTGGATATGCGGGATTATATGTTTGAGCATAGTATTGGTGTACCCCTTGTGGTAATCCACCGCCCATTGCGAACAAGTCAACCTCATTCATAGTTCCCGTTTCTCCTACAAGACCCGCTTGACCAAATGGAGTTGGTATAGTCCCACCATACTCATATTTTGTTAGTAATGAATCTATCTCTTTCCTAAGAGACATTAGATAGGCTTTTGCGTTGTTCTTATCAACTTTAGCAAGTTCTTTAGCAGTATCGCTTAAAAGTTTTTTATTAGACTTTACCGCTTTGCTAACAAGTGAACTTATTTTTTTTTCAACTTGCTTTTTTGTTGTAGATGTCTTTTCAATTTTATCTACCTCTTTATCTATCTTCTTTACAACTTTTTCAGTTACTGTATCTAAGGTAGCTTCAATATTTTTTTCAGTTGTACCCTTTATAGTTTTACCTTCTTTTTTAAGTTTAGTAGTACGTTTTTTTGCTTTCTCTTTCTGTACAGTTTCTTTTTTGGTTTGAGTTTTCTTTTCAGACTTTAATGCTCTGTATTGTTCAATAATTTCTTCACATTCTTCTTCTGTTTTTCCACTATCTCTAAGCAACTGCATTTTTTTTGCTTCTAAATCGGAAATTTGTTTATTGTCCGTTTTAGGTGTTGCTTTTTTGGGGGCTACTTTTTTAGTAGCTACTTTTTTGGGTGTTGATTCTTTAGAATCTCCAAATTGACTTAATACATCTTGGGCAGATTTTTTTTCTGAATCTGTACTCTGTGGGTCATTTATAATAAAGTTAAATAACTCTATATCTTCTTGTGTTAATTTTGCCATATCTTATTATTTTTTAAATTCTCTTAATCTTTCTAATGCTTTTACACGCATTGCTAGTTTTTTATCTTTAGGTTTAAATTCAAGTAGTCTCTTAAAAGCCTTAATTCTTTTATCAAGTTCTGATACAACTTCTTTTGCTTTAGGTGTTGTTTTTTTCTTAGAACCTTTTTTCTTAGAAAGAAATTTTCTCTCAAAGATTTTTTTATCTTCTTTAGATAACTCTTTGTAGGTTTCGGTTTTTTTAAGTTCCGTTAATGTATCTACTGTTTTTATTAATTCTTTTTGAGATAAAAGTTTTAAGTATTCATTACCCATATAATCGGAATTAACACTTTCAAACTCACTTGCTCTTGAAATATATGTAGATGGCTTTCTTAATCCCGATTTTCTTTCAGCATCAAGTTTTTCTTTTATTAAGTTAGCTGATTCATCTAAATTTTCTTCATCATTTAATGCACCTTGTTGAACTTCAAGGTCAGCAATTATATCAGTATATTCTTGTATTTTTGCTGATAACTCATCTGAACTATTAATACCTAATGGTCTAAGACTGTTTTTTTCAAAAGTTTCTATTTTTTTAAAAATTAAAGGAAATTCTGCGTTCCAAAATTTTACATATCTACCATAATTACCCGCATCTCTAAATTGTTGGAATGTTTCAACTTTATCCGATAATGGTGGGTCAAAAGTAGTATTTCTGAAATCATTATTAAAATTTTCTAATATAGTTACAACCCTAAAATTATCAGGGTTTCCATAAAAAGACCTATCAAATTCATAAGTGCTAGTATCTTGAAATTTTATCAAATCTAACAATTTTGTTCTGTCCTTAGTGAATGGATTAAAAGGTTCAAGTTTTACTTCTTTGGCATTTTCAAGTTTTACTTTATTTCTTGGTATATCATCGAAAAAACTATTATCTATATTTAAGTCAAAGGTATCATCATCATTTACATTATCAACAATAGCTTTTTTCTGCCCTCTTTTACTTTCATAAAAAACAACATCTCCCTTTTTTATTTCTTCTTCTTTAGTAAAAGATGGAGGAAAGCTAAACTTTTTTTCCTTATGAAGTTCAACAATTTTCTGAATTAAATCTTTTGCATTATAGTTTAAATAAGTGTCCCTTTCTTGGTCAGACTTATAACCTAAATCTATATTATTATTATATAGATTACGTCCTAAATCTCCATTACCAAGAACTGCATCGTTTAATTCTCCCCTCGTATATTGATTATACAATTTGTCCATACCTACATTATCAAATGCTTTTTCTTTCAAAAAAGGTAACGGGACTAAATCGGGTCTAAGCATCTGTATATACATATACTGTTGGAATGGAATATTATCTTCCATAGTATTACCATTACCAATTCTAAAGCTACCGTTTAATTTCTTTGCTTTAGAATACTCTGATACAAAATTCTTTAAAGAGTTTAATTGTAATTGGTTGTCGTCTATTTTTTCATCTATAACTTTAACCTTATCGTCAACCTCTAATTTTGCTAAAGTTAAAGGGTCTGTGATTAGTTCATATTTTAGTTCAGATGGATTAAAGTCTTGCGTATTTAACTCATTAGTTTGACCATCGTAATTCCAAATTTGATTTATACGTTCAGTTTTTTCCTCTAACTTTTGGAACATAAATATATCCATAGAGTTTTCCATAAGCGGAACAACAATTCTAACATTATCAAATCTGTTACCTTGTCTCCATATACGACCCTCTAATTGAGTATTGTCTGTTGGGTTAAAATCTATATAAAGATTATACAAAGTTGAAGCATAGAACTGTAAATTCATACCCTCTCTTATCGAACTACTACCAAATATAAGTTTACACCTTTCTTTGTCGTCAACTAAAACATACTCTTGTGTGTCCTCATCAAATTTTCTACCTAAAAAAGCATCTTGAACATCTGACTTGTCTTTTTGCTTTTTCTTACCTATTCTACTTTCTGTTCCCGTTATAAACCCTACTTCGTTTTCAGAGTAACCTAAAACTTTAACTGCATATTCAACTAATAGCGGAAAAGAATCTGTACCAAAATCCATATAAACAACTTGACCGCTTCTTAAAAGTGCATTTTCATCTTCATATTTAATTACAGACTTTATACATTCAAAAGTATATAGCATTTTTGGAGATGCTTCAACAAAATCTGTATAACTAGGGTTATCTTTATAACCGCTACAAGCATATAAGTATGGGTTTAAAGCTAATTGTCTAAAATATGTTAAACATTGTAAGGCTCTAACTCCCGCAGATTCATTAGGGGCTTTTTCCTCTAATTTGGATTGATTTAGTGTGTTATCACTTTCATCTGATGCTTTAGCTTTTTCTAACTTATCTAGTTTTGCTTTTAATTTTCCAAACTTAGTTACGTTAGTGTTTTCTCCTAAACATAAATCTTCAAAACTAACTCCACCACCGCTTAAATCTTTACCTTTAGCATACTGTTTTAAAAATTCTGATAATTCTATTTGTTTATCAGACATAGTTAAAGTTGTAGAAATTCTGTTTTTTTCGGCAACTGAATAGTTTATACCATTTTTCATTATATTTCTAAATGGCAAAACAATTTTATTTGGTCTTTCTACTAACTTATCTTCATCTTCTCTACTCTTTTTATCAATCATATCTCTAATAATATTCTGCATAGCAACAACATTATTAAAACCAACAAAAACTTGTTTTCTTACGGGTTGTAATTGAGTATTTATAGTTAGTTGAGTTTGCATATCAGCAAAAGTATCAAAGAAACTTTTTAATGAATCGAAACCCGATTTTCTTAGCTTATCATAATTAATAAAAGCTAACATAGAGTAAATTTCTAGTGGGGTATTTGTAAATGGTGTAGCAGTTAATAATAAACAATTTCCCGTTTTAGATTTTGATTGTATGTATTGTGTGATAAAAAACAACTTAATAGCCATTTTAGACTGTACACCGCCACTAATTGAATAAGGATGTTTTTCTCTACTAACTCTTTCTTCTGATTTTTGTTCAGAATTTGCTTCCCCTTTTACTGATGTAAATAGCTTTTTAAAGTTATGTGCTTCATCAACTGCTATAAAATCAAAATCTGTATTTGGACTATCTATTTCAACAACACCTCCTTCTTTGGCTTTGCCAATCATAGATAGGAACTTTTCACTTTGTTTTTCTTTTTGTCGAGCAGATAAATTACCATTGTCCTCTGCTAAAATAGAAGAAATACGTGTATAAAATTCTTGATTAAACCCATCACTAAAGCCTAAATTATCCAACGCATCGTAAGTACAAATAGATATTGATTTATCTTGAATAAGACTACCTTTGTCTAAATAAGTAATTTTTGTTCTTTTGTCTTTATTAAGTGATAAATTATACAACGTGTTTACTAAATATTGTTTTCCTAAAATTCCAGAAATCTCTTTACTAAACTGAGAATATACTTGTTTTGGCACAACAATTAAAGGTCTTTTAGTGAGACCTAACTCCATTGCTTGTGCTATCGTAAATATACTACACCAAGTTTTACCAATACCAACACCATAAGCAAATAAACAACTTCCTCGCATAATCCAATATGCAATAGCTTGTCTTTTTTCGGGTCTTATATCATTCGTAATACCTTCTCCAAAAAATCTTGTAAATCTAAAGCCAATAGGTACTTTCAGAGTATCATAGGTAACAGTAGAATTAAATGATGTATTCCACTCTATTTCTATTCTTCTTCTATCTTCAGTTGATAAGTTATCTGCTAAAAATTGACTAAATAATCTGTCTCCATTTTCTTTTGCATAACCTTGTGTTCTTGTCCACGCTTCTTTTTCAATATCTTTTGGTTTTTGCCTTTGATTATAATATATAGCAATAATTTGTTGAGCAGACATACCATTACGAAATATCACACCCCTACTTTTTGCAGTCTGTGGGTCTCCCGCATCTCTTAACCATAGTAAAAATCCTTCGGCTAATGATAAACTAGAAAAAGTATGTCTTTTATTATATTTAACATCAGTTTTTCCAAAATCTATTTTCTTCAAGTCTCCATATTGAGTAAAGCTACCTTGTGCTTGTACATTCCCCTCTTTTACAGATTTGTATTCTCTTTGCCCAACCTCACTAGAATACATTGAAAAAGAATTATATCCCTCTATTAATGTTTTTTTTGCGAACTTACTACTTAGTAATATTTTTAATCTTTGATTTTCTATTGGATTATCAAGAGTTAAATATTTGCTCTTAACATCAGCATAAACTTCATTAAGCATTGTTTCAGCTATATTGTATGCTTTTTCTCCGTATTCTTCTATGTATCTTGATTTATTGTTTTGTAGGGTGCTATATTTTTTTGATATATTTCCACTTAAAAATAAGAATCTAGGTTGAATTTCAAATGAGTCAAAGTCCCACATAAGTTCTCCTTTGTCATACATTTCTTTTCTTGTAAATTTATCTGCATACTTTTTAAAACCACCCTCTACTGACTTGCCTATCTTACCTTGTAAATAAGTAACAAAAGCACATTTTTCAATATCAGTTATTCCTACATTGTATGTTTCATCTACCTCATCAAATGTATATAAAGCATCATCAAGTGTTCCATCATCTTCCGCTTGAATTAGATTTATTAAGTCTTTTTTATCTTGAATTAGGTTAGCATCTGTAACTTCTCTTTCTTCAACAGTAATAGTGTTATCTGTTACTTGCTCAGAACTTTCGCTTAAACCAAAATCATTTGCTATATCAATTCTATAATCGGGAGTTTCAATTTTATCTAAAATACCCTTTTTATTATCTTTGAGAACCATTACATTCTTACCGAATTTTGTTTTAGTTTGAACATATCCACCTAAAACTTTTTCGGGGTTTTTTTCATAAAAATTATCCCAATTGTTATCTTCATCAATTACTAAATCATCAATTAATGAATCATCAATAGCCCCACCTTCAGCAAAAGAATTTGATTTTAAACCTATTGGTCTAAGGTCATAGGGAACATTGTCTAAATAATAGTCAAAAGTCCAACCTATTTTTTCTGCTTTATCTCTAAGCATATCTGCATCTTGATAGTCGTCTAATTCATCTACACTCATTATTAAGTCATAAATATCTTTAGGTAATAAATCATACCTTTCAAAATAATCTATTGATGGGTCGTAAGTTACTATTTCATTAGTTTCGTTATGTTTCCAACTTTTATTTGTCAAGTCTGACATAGTTATATTATTTTCTTTCATATTATTCTACTATATAATTAGGATTTAGTTGTCTTTCTAATTCCATAATTGCAAAACCAACTTTGTTACCACCTTTAATTGTCACTCTTAAAACAAAATCTTCCACCTCTTTATATCCCTCTTTTGTAGATTTTAAATTACACACATAAGGAGTTCTTTTTTCGTTACAATGTTTTAAGTACTGAGATAGTACATTTTTTACATCTTGTATTGTTTTCTTATTTTGTGCTATATCGTTCATTTTTTTATTTTTTTCTTAAAACAATTATTTCGCTTTCAACTTGTGTAGTCTCAAAAACTCCTACGGGCAATCTATAAGCATCTACTAAATTAGCCTTTTTTCTTATTTCTATTTGACATTTATTAGGGTTTTTACTTATTTGGTCTGTAAATCTAACACCACCTAGTTGTGTTAATTTGCCAATAATAAAGACTAATAAACCACCACTTTTTAAAACGTCTAAACTTCTAAATATAAAGTAGTCGATATAATCAAGTGCTTCGGTATATTTTTTTTCTCCCATACCCGCATACAACCCACTATATTTTCCATAAGGAGGGTTTCCAATTACTAAATCACACCAAGGCTCTACATTGTCTTTTACAGATTTATTCTTATTGCTTATAAAAAGTTTTTCAAAAGACATATTGTAAAATTCGTGATTATTGGTGGGAGTATTATACAATACATTACAAATACTATAAGCATATTTATCTATATCATATCCAATCATTTTAACATCGCTTGGAGCATATCCTACAAAATTTCCCGTAGCAACACTTGGCTCTAAACAAGTTTTTATCTCTTGCGTACCCAATTTATGTTTTAAGGCAAGTCCCCACATCTTTTGAACTACATCTTTTGGTGTGTAATACTCGTATAGCAACCCCTCAGTTGCCCCAAATTTTTCAAGACCTCCCATACCACTATATAACTTTATAAACTCTTTCTCGTCTACTGAATAGTTATTTGAGTTGTTACCTTTTTCATCAATCAAATTTCTTATAACAATATTTCTTTCGTATGGGTTTTTGAAATCCATATTTAAGTAATCGCTTGTTTTTATGGTGTCTAATACTACCTCATCTTCATATACCTCAACATCTCCTTGTACAAGGTCGGTATATCCCTTTTGAAATATTTGATTTAGTGTTTGTGGTTTAAAGTATTGGTCAATATTTGGCTGATTCCAAACACTGCCACCATTGTTTTGAGAAGTTAAAGAATCAACATCAATAGTTCCAAATTCAGACATTTGAGCATCTCCATTAAGAATTGCATATCCGTATGCTTCATTATTTGTTTTGTCTAATTCTGTAATGTACCAATCGCTACCGCCTACAAAATAATGAAAATATGCAACTGCATTTTTACCTTTTCCATCTTGACTATATAATTTTGGAACTAGTCTATAAGAGTTGTTTAAATCATCTAAATCTAAAGGTTCTTCTCTAAGACCAATTTGTATTTGTGTTTCTCCTTCTTTAAGTGATTGTAATTGTGAGTAGGGTATAAGTTTAGTAACGGGATTGCCCGTTAACATACCGCCTTGCTCATAAGATTTTTTCATTTCTTTAATAGTAGGCATTACCCCACCACTTTCATAATTAACTGAAAAAAACCGATTTACTTTTGCTAGTATATCTTCAAATTTTCTATCTGAATAATCTACATCGCTATTGGTATAATTAAAAATTTCATACCTATCGTTGTTTGTGTTATATCTTAAAGCCCTATTTGGTAGAGTGGCATGAGATTGATTTGATAAATCATAATCCATACCACTTTTAACTACTTTATCTATTTGACTATCGTTGTCATTGAAATCCATATAATCCATAAAATATTTGTAAATATCACAAATATAAGCATTTGCTTGGAATATCCAAATTTATTAAAATAACTAAAATCAATTAAAAACAATGAAAAACACAAATATTCGTTGTTTTTTTTATTTTAATCAACAAACATTTGTTTTTGAAATTGCTCTTTGTCAATTATTTCATTTGGTGTGCAATCTAATGCAATGCAGATTTTTAATAAGGTGTTTATATGGTAGTTTGTTTTTTTTCCGCTTACAATACGAGATATAACATCGTTACCTAAATGATAATTACACTTTTGTTTTATTAGGTGCTGTAGCCCTTTTTGACTTATCCCTTTTTTATATAAAACTTTATATAATTTTGTTCGATATATTTCTTCCATAATTAAACTAATTGTGTGTTTATTATATGTGATTCATTGTATAATTTCCAACTAAGTTCTATTACTTTATCTGTAAATTTTTCTAACAACAAACAATCTGAATCGGGAAATTGATAATTACCATAATTAGAGCCACAACTTATTAAAGTTGCTTCTATTTTTAAACTTGTAAAAAATTGTAGATTATCTACCATACATTCATAATATCTGTCTATAATTGGTTCATCATCTACAAATATTTCTCCATCACAAGAATAACAACTCATTAAGTCTTGGTATTCATCTTCATCATCTTCTTCTTCATAACCACTACCACCACATTGAGTACACTCTGTTGTAGGCACTTCTACTACGTTACAACAACCATTATTATAAAAGTCATAGTAAAGCCTACTAATTTGCCTTATGTTCTCTATTGCAGTTTGTAATTTTTCATCATCTTTAATTATAAACTCGCCATTTCTAGGCACTAGTTCATACATTTCATCATATTGTTTTTGTAGCTTTCCTTTATTATTCCAATAAGTATTTTCCATTTGATTTGATTTTATATTAAATTTAATTTTCAACTTTATTCTTCAAAATCATCGGGTAAACCCTCATCTCCAAGTTCCTCACTTATTGTGCCATCGCTAACTAGTAAATCTAAATAATTATTCCAACTTTCTCTCCTTGCAGTTATATCAATTTCCCCATCCTTTTCATATAGTTTTTTTACATTATCAAGATGAAAGTCCTCCCACATTTCAGACAAGTCGTCAAGATTATCAATATCCCAAAGTTCAAGATTTTCTGCTAAATCATCTAAATCAATAGAATCGAAAACAGAATCATCCCAAAATTTAATAGTTATGTCTTGCTCATCATTAATTAAGTCTGTAATTTTTTCAACTGCCCCATCTTCATAGTAATAAACATTATCAGAAAATATTACATCATCATTTCCTTCTTTTACTATCCAAAGTTCATATCCATCAGAAGTAGATTCGACTGAAACTTGCCAATCAAACGAATCTACTTCTGAGAATGAGCTATCAGATAATAAAATCTGAATACCTTTTTTTTCTTTTAATTTTTCTACTACTGTCATTTGGTTTGCTTTTAAATTAATATCTTTTTTTTATATAATTCTCTCTGAATTACATTGTAAAAATATATAATATTTTAAAAACCACCAAACAATTTTGTATTTATTTACAAGATAACTTGTATTTAAGTATAAGATTATATTTTACCTTTAGTTAGTTGTGATATTCTTTTTAATGCTTTTGCTCTTATTCCAAATGACTTTGCTAGAGGTAAACTACCATTTTTACAAGCAATAATTATATTGTAAAGTGTTTCCATAAAATAATCTTTATGTGCAATTACGGGATATTTGTTTTCTGAAAATTGAAATTGAAAATCTAAAGAATGAGCAAGTTCGTGTATTAAGGTTTGAAAACTATAATAATCTTTCAAATCTCTAGCGGGAATTGGTCTGTTTGAAATACGTTCTAAAAAATTGCCTTTGCAACATTCCATATATATTGGTGTGCTTAACGAAACCTTTTCATTGTTTATTAATCCTTGTGCATAAAAAGGACTTTTGACACCTACACTACGAACTAAGCATACCGCATAACTTCTTTTTCTTTCAGTCTTAGTTACTTGTATATCACATATCATTTTACTGAAAACTTTATTTAAAGATAAAGCAAAGTCATTACAGTCTTTTAAAGTTATATTAAGTCTCTGTAAATATTTATAGTAGTAAAATGCTTCTTTGTCTTTTAAATATAAATATCTAGCAACAAGTGTATATTCTCCTCGTAGTATATATTGAACTCCTTTCTGAATATTAACATTACTTTCTTCTTCAAAACTTGTATAGGAATCATAATCATAGACTTTACCACCCATAGCAAAAGAATTTTCTTTTACAAAATCATTTTCTTTTGGTTGTCTTACTTCTAAGCCTAAGTCTGCACCCCTAACACCTCTTGTATCGTCTATTTTACCAATAAACTTTCTTTTTAAAGGAAACATTTGGTCTTTAAGTCTTTTTTCGTCACTTCTTATAGTTCCTTTTTCAAATGTTACGGGTATTTCTTTTAATCCTAATTCTTTTGCAACAACGAACCTATGATTACCTTCTATTATTGTTGCTTCGCCACCATTACTAAATTTATCATACAATACAATAATTGGCTCTTTAAATCCATTTTTCTTTATGTCTATTTTTAACTTATCAATTACCTCTCTTGAATTAATCATAGCACTATCCCCTATTCTGTCCTCTCCAACAAAAGGTTCTAATGCAGATAAACTTACTAATCCTTTTCTACCGCTAGAATCACTTGCATTTATTAATTTATTTAAAATTCGTGATGGTTCATTATCTGCACCGCATTTATGACAAACATACATATCATCTCCACCATCTTTTTTATCCCAAGACCAACTACAA
>TARA_R110000796_G_scaffold149148_3_pt1 | contig 14319 bp, 2 predicted proteins | sample TARA_R110000796 | Tara Oceans TARA_R110000796 (sample SAMEA4397815) | marine metagenome | biome: Polar Biome; feature: [SRF] surface water layer (ENVO:00010504); material: water (ENVO:00002006), including particulate matter (ENVO:01000060) such as... | depth 5 m | reverse complement strand
TCATGTTCTTCATTCAGTAGGCTCACATCTGTTTCCTTATGCCTGGCTCTCTGTCCAGGATATTCTACCTGTTACGTTGAACGGGTTGGTATTTGAAACAGTCGAAGGATCTTCTGAAAGTTTAGCAACAACAGTCAGGACATCTGGCCCATCAGGGAAAACATTGTTGCCACCCAGGATAGAGTTGCCCAGGGTAGTGATATCGCCCAGCTCTTGAGTTGTAACCACAGCAGATCGATCTGTTGTCCCGCTACCGCCCTGCGCTCTAAAGTTAAAGATATCAACGCCGCCAGCAATTTCATCCTGGTTGGTGTGATAAATTAACTGGCTTAGAGATGGGTTTTCAACACGCGACCAATCGGTGTTTGTGATCAAACCGTTAAGCCGCAAAGTAATAATACAGTTGTGCGTTGAAAGAATACCAACCGACTTTAGAATTAACTGCATGCGGTTAATGATCTCTCGCTCCCCCAAGAAACCTGGGGTGTTTGTGTCAACAGATGGCGCAAGTCGAATACTGATAAGGGGAATATCATATACAACAGGTACGCCACTTGTTGCCACCGTCACCGTATAGTTACTTGTGGTGTTTGTTTCACCAGTAGGGGAGCGGTTAATCAGCATTAAGTTTCTGATCTCTTCAGTTTCAGAAGCGTTTTGATTGCCTACCCGTGTACGCAAACTAACCTGGTAAGGTTGCGCTGGGAGCCCAAAGTAGCTGTAAGGGTTACGGGTGTTTGTGTTGTTGTCTACACTTGTACCTGTGATCGACACGTTTTGCGGCACAGAATTGTATAAGAATTTAGGCGTTTGGATTTGCAGTGCGCGCCCGAAACCATACCAACGGTTATTATACCAATAGTAATGTTCCCCGCTTTCTTCAGCGTTGGCCGCGACTGTTACTGTTGCGCTACCCGTTACCTGTACGTCCTGTGAGGACGCGGTAAATTGATAAGCACTGTCAGGATCAAAACCACCGTCCATGATAACAGACGTACCCCAGTGAGCCAGGGCAGGCACATAACTTGGCGTCCCAATATTCTCAATTTCATACCTGGCTGGCACGTTACCGGAGCGCATATATGCTTCTGTGAAATGGTTGTTATGTATGAACTCATGAACATAGATCACCTTGCCACGGGCATCCTTAAATCCAAAGCGAACTTTACCAGCGCCGTACCAACTGTAGTCCATGTAGGCCATCTGGATCTTGTTGCTTCTGAGATAGTAACCTGATGGTCCGGTGCCATCACATTTGTCAATGTTCCAGTCTGCCTGGTTAACTTTGGTGTCTATTATTTTAGTAATAATAACGCCGCTGTTTGATGTCCCGCGATAAGTTGGCAAAATACTAATGCTGGTATCGCTGGAAATTTTTGTTACCACATAAGTCTGCCCTTTAATAACGATGTTGTCATTAAGGTTAAGTTGCTTTGAAAACCTAGTGTTTACGCCGCTTACATTTCCAGACCTAAAATCGACAGCCGCTTCACCACTGATTTGTGCAGTTGAATTTCGTCTACACACTTTCATATTCTGGCCATCATACTCAAAGAAAAGACCGTTCTGATCGTCATACAGTCCACATCTTAGTGCGCTGTTTGACCAGTTCTGCACATAGAACTCTGGAATACCGCTTGGACCGGCTGCACCAGATCCAGGTTCCGCAGGAAGTTTTACCAGAAATTCGTATTCAGTAATGCCATAGTTTTGAACCTCCATTGTGGCATTCCAATAGTTTGCCCCAATTGTTTCAATAGCTCCTGATGTGACAACATTTAAACCAGCAACCAATCTATGCGGATACCTTGTTGTTATTCTAGTAATCCACCCGTTTGTGCCAGCCGATATTCCCTCAAATTTTTCTATTTGCACAGATGGGCTGAAATTTACCGCAAAAGAAACCTGGATGCCTTTACCAGATTGATACCGGAAATATCTGCGCGTCTGCCTGATCATTCGGCTATCAGGGTTTTTGCTTGGGATAAGCTCAACCCCGCCATCGTATGGCCGGTGCAATGCAAATCCATCGGCGCGCATTAACAAAGACGTTCCAATGGTGAATGTAGTGTTTGTTAGTGTGACCGGTGAAACGTCTGTTAACTCAAGCGTTCCTGTGCCAGTGACTGCCTTTACCGAGTTTTTGTATACTGCGCCAATGTCAGTATATTTAAACGGACGCACGGTATCACCCGCATCAGTCATTGCCACTCGGTTTGTATCGGCCAGTGCGTCTGCTGCTGATAGATATATTCTGAATGTAGTGGCAGCAACAACACGAACATAATAATGCTGGCCGTTGGTTGTACCAGCGGGGGCTGTTACTGCAAACATTTCTATCATGTCTTCAGTCGCAAGGCCATGCGCTGGGCTTGTTGTGAGTATTGATGTATTCAAATCAATAGAAGTGACAATCTTTGTTTCTGTAACCGGCGCTTGATAAAACGAGATCGTGTCTCCGGTGTTAAAGAAAGACGTAAAGTTAGTATTCGTTCCCACTGTATATATAGAGCCAGCATCAATACTTACTGTGCCGCCGCCTATAACCTCGCCAGTCAAACTGTCGGTTGTTAGATTTTGCGTTCCAACACCTTCGGACGTAAACGTAATATAAGTCCCATCAACCGCCGCATTATCGTAATTCGCTGACAATCTAATCCAATCACGACTAACTCTGATTACATAATATGTTGTGCCACTAGTTAATCCAGTAATTGCTGTTCCAGCCGTTGAGTAAACAACCGCTTGCCCTGTAACAAAATAATGATCGGATACTTTAATTGCATCTTGTTCTTGCCAGACACCCATTTGGGGAGTGAAGGAAACCACTCTATCAGGCAATTGGTTAGATGCCTGCATTGTAAAAGAAGTGTCATCCACTATTGATGCAATTTTATAAACGCCATCTGATGATCCAATGGATGTAGCGTTTAGTAATTGTGTGCCGGTGCCTTTTGTTTCCAAATCAATAGCGGTAGTTTTTTGGAAAGTACCAGTACCCGCATATGGATATGCAAAATAAATTCTCGTTCTTGTGTCATTTATTGCCGCACCTTCTGGGTTCATGTGCAGTGACCAATAGTTATTGTTGCCTTTCCAGATGTAATAGTAAGCTCCACTTTGCAACGGTGAAACAGGGTTTGATGATGTGTATTTAACTCTGTCTCCTGTTACAAAACCATGAGCAGTAGAGGTAATGTTTGTGCTGGAACTCCATACACTAGTATTCTGAGAGACTGTTACTGCATCGCCAGTTACACCATCAAAAGAAGATGTTAGCTGAATATTGTTTTCATTAGATCCAGTTACAAAATACGTTGTCCCGTCTACAAGAGGACGAACAAGTTCACCGCCACTGCTATTGTACGAAACGCTGTCCTTATCGTTCAGACCATGACCAGGAGAATAAATATAATCACCTGCCGCCACGACAGTTTTGGACAAATAATATTGATATTGGACGGCGTTGTTAGTTCCATAGTTACCAAAATTAACCGGCGTTAAGCTTGTCCTGTATTGAAAGGAAATTCTATTAGCATTTACAACATTGACTTTATAATATTCAGCATTGGTCATGCCGCTGACTTGAGTTGAACTACCGTAATGCTGGATCACATCTCCGGTTTGCAACCCATGCGCTGGATACCACATACTATTAGCAGTTGGATCACGAGTTACCTTAATCATAATGCCTAGGTAAGCTGCGCTTGAGTTTATACCAAAAGTAGAACCGCCCAGTTGTGTAGACCATGAAACTGTCAAGCCGTCTTGTGAGACTGTCTTGGGGTAATACAATTGCCCACCACCAACCTCATAACTCATCAACATACTACTGTTAGTAAACACAGTCATGCTGGACATTGTTGTGTAGCAAGCCATGAACAATTGGTCTTCGCCGCTAACCACATTGGGGTTGTCCGTGAACGTATAAGTTTCTGCGCTACTGTCACGGCTATAAACTCGATACCCTTTGACAAAAGCTGACCTGATTATGTCCGCTGAAGTGCCTGCGCTGCTAAGATTAACTTTTGTTGTGCTGCCTTCAGTTAAAGTTAAGTAAATATTACGAGCGTCAATTACTCGCACATAATACCATCGGCTATCTGTCAGGCCACCGATAACGGAGTTACCGTAGCCAGCGAAATAAACATACGGTTTATTATCAACTAAGCCGTGATCAAAAGTAAATGTAATGGTTTCGGTGCTAGTGTTAACACCAATATTGCTGTTACCAGCAGATCCACCAACAAAGAACATCGCATCTTCTGGCAACCAGTTATTAGGCTGGACCTGTGCTAAAGCCCACCCGCCAGTTTCGCCGGTAGCATCACGGTTTTTAACTGTTTCAAGTTTGAAAATATTTGTGATGTCACTTACGCCGGTCCCGCCAGTGCTTGTAAAATTTAATATAGTAGTATTGTTTGGAGATCTTTCGATGCCCTTAAACCGAAACCGGTTTGGGTAATAAGGGTTGCAAGCCATAAGCTCATACATACCATTGTCCTGCATGCCGGTAGGCACAGAGGTTCCATCAATGTAAACATGGTCTGCACCATATCCAGCAGGGGTTACATTCCATGCGCCGTACCATTGTCCTTTTGGCATGTAAAAAGAGTTCATATCACTATCGGCCTGTGGCTTCATAGGAATAAGTATTCCGTTGGCAGTCGTAGAAGTGAGGTTCCAGAACGAGCCTCCAGGCGTATTACTAAATTTAGATGTAGTGTCAGATTGTGGAGAAAAATAAATAGCGCGGTTGCCATCAGTTTCATAATAATTGTCTAAAGTGGAGCTGTTTGGCACAACATTAAATCCGGCCAATGTAGTATACATCGCCAGGTAAGGAGTGTTTGCAGGATGCGTTGTTATATCCTGGTCAAAAGTAATTGTTTCTGTGCCTGTATTAACCGAGGCTGGTTTCTGACCAGCCGCGAAACAGCTTCGCATTCTGCCCCCATTAGTACCCTGGCTTGTTAGGTTCACTCGACTAATAGATGTTGGCCCACCAAGTGTAAGATAAATTACTTTAGGATCTGCTGTTGTCCTCACCCAATAGTTGCGCTCGGAAATGCCACCAGGGTTGGCGTTGCCGTCACCCAACAACCACATCACAGCTTCGCCATCATGGAAAGGATGGTTTACATCGAAATCAATTTCTTCATTAACTAAGTCAAAATTTACTGTTGCGTCAGCTTCACCACCGGTAACGACAAACATGCCTTTGATAGGCGTCCAGTTATATGGATTGGTGGCAATCTGTGCCCATTCACTAGTGTCATGCGCGCCAGTGTCTTCGGCGTTCTGGAATGTCTCTTGTTTTTGCCTGGTGTTTAAAGGCAAAACAGAAGCTGCATTAAAGTCTACATTTTTGCTTCCAAGACTATTGCTCAAGAAAAAGCTTGTCCCTGTGTTGAAATTAGTTGGGCTCTCTGTTGTTACAGTCAAAGTTGATGGGTTGGCCGCGTCAGTTACCACGGCGTTTAGTGCTGACAATTGAAACTCAGTACCTTGATAAACACTGGCAATAAATACTTGTGTATAAGTATCCATGATAGAGCCGGTAGATGACTGAGCGTTTTTTGCTTTATATTGGAATGAGCTTAATGTTGGAATTGATGTAACAATAAAAGCGCCATCCGCAGATGGGCTGTCAGATCCCTGCACAATAATTGGATTACCAATAGACAAACCATGCTCTGTTGACGTTGTTACTAAGATAACTTCGCTGTTAAGCGTTCTGGTTATAGATGCAATGTTTAGAGAAGTGTCGCCGTTGCGGCTATAAAAAGTCGGAATGTTTTTAACTAGCTCAAGTGTTTCCCATTTTGTTGACTGCAAGCCATATTCAAAATCGGTATCAATTAAGTTTTCTGGATTTGACACACGAAGCTTTGACACAGGATCAGTAAATGTGTCATCGGGGGCCATTGATGTTTGGTCTGCTTCAATAAAGATTTGAAGCTTATCAGCGTCAGCCATACCCGTTGTCGCTGTAGTTAAAACCACGGTAGTGGTTTCAGCGTTAACATCGAAAGCATAACTCGCAAGACCAAGAATAGGGTTGTTAAAAATATACAACACCTGGTTCGTTGTCACATTAGACATCATCAGCAATCGATCTTGGCTATAGATGCCTTCCAGCACAATAGTTTTTGTCGATGCGTCAAACGTATATTTGCTTAAAAGTTTCTTGCTCATTTCAGTTAGCCTCCGAGTGCAATGGCATACGCAACAGCGTATGGAGCCGAGATGGATAAGCTTTCGTTACCACCCTGGTTGTTTAAAGTAAAAAAGATGTCGGTCCCAGGAACGACTTTGTCCACAAGATAATCCGCTATCGTGTCTGTCGGGCTGATCTTAATCGCGCCACCTCCTGCCGCTGCCGCCGCTTGCTGTGCGCTTGCAGCCGCGTCAATGGCGCTCTGGTTAGCGTCAGCAGCTTTTGTAGTGGCTGTGTTAGAAGATGTAACCGCTGTGTCTCTAGCGCCCTCTGCTGCGGCCTGTGCCGCTGCGCTGTCCACTTGAGCTTGCACCGCAATAACTTTGGCCGCTTCGGTTGCTACTTCATTAGCTAGTGCCAATACCTGGCTGGCCGCTGCTGCCGCTGCGCTTGCTGCTGATTGAGATATCGAAGCCGCTGCCGCTGCGGCATCAACTATAAGCTCCCAGTTTGATATCTGTGGGTTAGCAGACAATGGCGCTGTGCCGGTTGCGGTATGTGCAATCATGCACAAATAAATATTTTGGTTTGTGGGATCTTTTACAAAATCCCTCTGGACATAACTATAACCGGAAACCCAATCGCCCTGGTACTGCCCAAGCTCCTGGGCAACCGTCAACTCACCAGCAGCATCAAAGCCTAGAACTTTACTGGCCCTGGCGGTTGCTGTTGTTGTGAACTCAGTGCTGCCAATTGTATTGGTAGTCGATAGCTTGATCGATCTATTTACAGCATCGTCAATCTGCTGGATCTGGATAATGGCTTTATCTAAGGCGTCATTAATAACCTCTGGATAAAACCCACCCTGGTTTGTCAGGTCAGTTTCTTGCAGAGGTTCAACCTGAGATGTAATAATTAAATTAAACCCAGTCGGTAAATTCCCAGCCGTCAGCGTAATGCTACCACCAGGGTTGCTGTTTTGGTCAGCATTTAAAGTCGCGGTATAATCTGTAGTTAGCGCCAGGTCAGTTTCAGTGCTAGTTGCCAGCGTCAGTTTTACTACAAAAAGATCGGACGTTGTAAATACTTTAAATGAGAACGGAAAAGTGGCGGCTGCACCGCTACCGATGAACGGGCCAGCTTTCCTCAGTGTCGAACTAATCGTCATAGACGGAACTCCTGCTTGTTTGATTGTACTTTACAGCTAGTTTTTATTGATACGGATACCTTTGTCATCGGCTCCCCTCACTTGCTCTGCCTGTGATTAAACCACGAACATAATCACCGTCACTAGTTGGATTTATTTTACCGCTTTCAACATCCATAGCGTATCCAATAGGCTTGCCAAGCACTGTTAATGGAACGCCGGTTACAAGTGATAACAAAGTAATAACGTCCTTTACATTTTTGCCTGTCAAATCTTTTTCATTGGCCACGTTGATACCAGCCCTGACTACGCCTACCGTAGCAGCCTCTAGTGTGGAAACGGACGGGCTTGTTGTCATCCTATCATCATACACCTTGTCATTAAATGAGTTGAATGGAACTGCGATAGCCGAGCCAACAACAGGTATAAGTGCAGTGGCTCCTCGGATCTGAGACATAAAGAACCATTCAGCTACCTCATCTATATAACCGTCATCGTCATCGTCATCAAAGTCATTGCCCAGGGTGCGTACTATAAGATCTGACAAAAGCATAGGCAGGCCAAAGCCCAGCATATATGTCATGGCCAATTTGCCCTTGTTCCCTCTCCAACCAAGATCTCTAAATATCTTCGTAAATTCGCTGGCGTTAAGATTTGCCAACATATTAAAATAACCTGAGAACTGAATAAGAGATTTGTAAAACGGGCTTCCAACTTGGAATGCCGCAATATCCTCGGATACCAAACTGTCTTGCGTTAGTCTCACATTTGCGTCTGCTACAGCGACAGCTTCTTTTTGCGCCTTAACATCGCTTTCTGTTACGCCGCTATTTGCCAGGCTTTCATTATAAGACGCCATCCAAACGACTGCATCAACCTGGTTTTGAAATGCTTGCTGAATAAAGTATCCATGCTTTGCCCCCCATTTCTGGACCTTGGCAAATTTTGTAGGATTTAAAAGCAGATCGTTTAATGTTTCCTGGATGTCAAAGATTTGGTTCTTCATACGGTCTTCCATAAATGGAGACAGACCAGCTATTTCGTTTGATATAACATGCGGGTTTTTAATGTATTGCCACATTGCTGCTTTAACGTGCGTCTTGTTGACCAGGAGAAGCGCAGGGAAATAGCCAGTGAATTGCTGCAATGCGTTTGTGAGGTTTGCAAACATAATGCTGATGCCGGTCCTGTTCCGTACACCATTCCAAAATTTGTCCATAGATCTGTTCATACCGGCAACAGACGTTTGTTGTCTGGCGGCACGGTTTAACCAGGGCAGCAACATCTCCTCAATTGCCCCAGGGTCTATTGCATTAAGTGTGTCCGAGAATTTTCTGTTCTTGAGGATCTTTAGAACATCCTTGATGGCTGGCTGGATGTACGCAAAGCGAAGCACGCTGTCGATGTGCGCTGTCATTTTGCGGACATCAAGATCCAAAGGCTTATTGTAATCAACGCGACCTTTAGTAAATCCCATACCTGTGGTCGGCATAGACTGGCGGAAATCCGCTTCAAGCTCTTCCATCTTGGCGTTGCGAGTAGCATCACCAACCAGGAACGCATCTACTTTTGCAGGCACATACCCACCACGATAAGTTCCAAACGGGGTTACTACCGGTGAAGCCTCAACCTCATTAAAGTAATATCCAAAAATATCCTTGTGAGCTTTTTGAGCTATTGGCTTCATCTCCTCATTGAGATCCCAAACCGCCTGCACAAAATCAAAGTCTGCTTTAGTTAATATCCCCTCGTCAATCATGCGGGTTATAAATGCATCCCACCTTGAAGTGTCGAGCGTTCCATCTTCTCTTTCTATTCCCCAGGCCGCATTGGCACCACGGCCACCAAGCAAAAGCTTTCTGTAATTGCTTATATTGCCAGTGTGAAACAATGCACCTAAAAGCTCGGCCTTACCTAAACCGCCATTAGCGGAGCCAAATGTGTAACCAAGCTCGGTAGATGATATCTTTAATTTTTGAAGGTCTAGCTTAGATACCAGCTCTACATATCTTTTCACATATTTAGTGCGCTCTGTGCGATATTTAACAATGCCTTCTCTTACTGGACGCCAGATGTATTTGGTAAACGCGCCCACTCCAGCCGCACCATCTGTTGCGTGAGCCCAATGCTCAACTCTTCTAAGCAAAGCCTTGGCTGTGTTTAGGGATCTGGCAATGCGTGCGCGGGTGCCTGGAGCTTCCTGCATGCCTTCGGGAACATCGGGCAGGCCAATCTCTTCAAGCCTTGCTGTAAGCTCGTCAGTGACGGCCTCTAGCTGCATAGCCTGGCCATCGATCATGATTTGCTTTTCTCGTTTAGACTGGAACCACAAAGCATCGACCAGGTCGCGCATGTTTCTAAATTCGTCTAATGTCAGCTCCTGGTAATTTCGCCCTCCAGATGATGCATCAATTAACAAGGGCTCCAAAGTTTCATAAAGGTCAGGATCATAATCTTTTATTTTTTGTATGTATTGAGCCGGTGGCGTGTCAGATTTACCCAGGCTATATGCGGCCAATATAGAACGGGCAGCGTTAACCAGGTCCATATTCCTGGATTTGGCCAGGGTTTTGTCCGCTTTAAATAATTTTTTAAACTGAGCTAAAGCTTTAGAAATTTCTAGTTTTGACGCGATAGCTTCTTTTGCCAATTGATTTTGAACCAATTGATTTTGTTTTGCTTTTGCAGCCGCTTTAGGGTCACCATTTTTAGAGGCTTGCGTTGCCGCTCTAGCCTGCTTGGCTTCCGCCGTTGTATATTCCCTGGTCTTCACAGATCCAATCTGTCTTGCAGCTATAATTTGTTTGGCAACTATTTTAGCAGCGGCGGTCATAGCCCTGACTGGTTGCGTTGCTTTAGTTAAAAAACGCAATTCAACAGCAATAAACCTGGCGCGTGCTTCATTATGCAGAGCCTCTTCTATCTTTCTGTTTTGTGAGGCCTCATCCATTCCTGCGTTTTCTTCAAGCATCCTGGCATCTGTTCTGGCGTCTATCTCTTCCTTCATTGTCCTGGCGTTTAATAACGACTGAACCATTGCATATGCGCTTGGGAAACCAAACATCTCGGCGGCTTGCTCTGGATGTATACTGTTTTCTTTTCCAAGCATGCCATATTTTCCAAAACGGAATTTTTGACGGATGCTGTCAAGCATTTCGCCTACACCATACATTGCACGGATTTCATCGACATTAAGCTTTGTTGCGTAGCTTACCTGTTCTCCATCGATTATTCCGCGCTTTAGAAACTCCATTAATTTATAGACAGGTTCTTTTATTACAGCCTCAGATACTTCTGCTTTAATTTGCTTGCGCTCGGCATCAGCTTCCTTTTGCAGATCTTTAATTATTCGGCTGCGTGCGTTAGACAGCCATTTAACCTGGCGAATACTTGCGCGCTGTAAATCTGTTACTGCGGTGTCATGCGCCTCTTCCAACATATCTTGGTATGCGGCCCACTCAGCATCAGCCATTCCGCTTTGTTCCTGGGTTTGGAACATGCCGGTCATGTTTCGCACGGCCTCCGCTTCATTGATTGCTTGTTCGCTGGCAACCATCCGGTCCATCACACTGCGGATTTCATCTGTAAGAATAGGCAAATCTGTACCGTTTTCCTGGCGATACAAAGTATTCAGCTCATCTCGGATATTTGTGTAAACGCTAGTTAACCATCGCGTAAATTTATCAAACATATCCTGCAATGCAGTGTTTGGAGCCTTGCCCTCAAATAAATATATCTCGTAGCTATAGGCAAACTGCTCATGATATTTTCGCTGCTGCTCCAGGTCCAAAGTATTCCAGGTCTGAACGTCTTTAACGCCAAACCAATCCAGAATAGTCTGCATGTCCTGTTGCATTTCTGGGGTGGCATCTGCAAGCGAAGCCATGTCAGCGTACACATGCAAAAAGAAGTGAGCCGTTTCATGAAGGAAAGTAGAATAATCAGCGCCCTCATTTAACATTGTGGTCAAATTGCTAGGGTTAAACCCACCACGATTTGGCTGATTAAATTGTGCGCCCCTAGACTGGGCCTCTTGTTCAGATGTCTCTAAGCTTTCCTGGCGTAGATCATTCAATGTCTGTTGATCACCGGCACGACCTTCTGTCCAGGTAAATTCTGGCATTAGCCCTGTTTTTTGATCGGCAAAGATTGTGTCTGCAACCACTGCCGTAGCGTTCTTTTCTCCAAACGGGCCATAGTTTAGCCAACTATTCTGACCGCGTGTTTCTGTTGTGATGGCGGCTACAGCAGATCCAGTAAACAAACGCACATGCGCCTGCCATGCGTTCTCTTCGCCCCGTGCGCGGAAGCCTGCACCCTCAAGCCCGTGGCCAAACGCATCATGCACTGCACGAAACAAATCGTTTGCCAGCACTCTTTTTTCATTTCCGTTAAGATCCATCCACACCAGGCCGGTGTCTGCCAGCATAGGGTTATCTAAAACATTCTGGTCAACAGCTCCTGCTGTTGCTTCCTGGCCAAATCCAGCCTCAGTCGGATACACGCCCATCCGTTGATTGCCACGAAGGTCACGAATAGCGTTCCAGGGAGTGGACAGATAATCAGGGCCAGTGTTTTCATCTACAAAATAGAACTCATAACCAGCATCAACTAATGCCTGGTACTGGTCAAAGGTTTGATTAATTAAATTTTGATAAGCTTCAGCAACCATTGGATCTGTAGGGTCATGCGGCATCGCTTCATATGCAGCCGCAATCGCTGTGGCACGTTCAAAATCTATTTCTACAAATTCTGATTGTCTTCTGAGATCAATTCCGTTGGCAGCGGCGTATCGCTCTGCGACATCGACAAGTCTTGGGTCTGGCCCAGTTGCCCCAACGACCTTCGGCGCGCCTTCAAGAGGCGCAAGGCTCCCGCTTGAATACCGTCCTCCTCCGTTTCTTCCCTGTTGACTGAGGCTTGTTTCGCTGCCACCAGCTCCTCGTAAGTCATCGTTGGCTCCTGTGGACCGTCCTCGTTGTCCAGGTTGTATATCTCCTGGGCTGACAGTGTTGGCTCGTAATTCATCATCTACCTCCTGTATTACTCGGTTAATCTCTGCTTCAGACACACCTTGCTCACGCGCCAAAGAAGCGGCGGCGTTGGCATAATCTGGAGCTGCGTCATCTTCATAGCCAGTGTTGGCGTCTTCATCTTTTGTTTTTGCAGCATCATACAAACGCTTCTCTGGATACCAAAGGAGCGCCTGTAAGTCTGCCATTGTAAGCGAAGGTTGGTCTTGTTGCAATAAGGTCAACGCTTGCTGGAAAACATTTCTAATTGCGCGGCGTTCTACTGGGCCGCTTGGAGCTTCTTTCTGACCATCGTTATAATTTGAAAGTGCGTTACCCACCTTCCTCATCTGGTCACCCAGGCCAATTCGCTTTTGGTTCCCCTTTATCGGGCCGAAAGCATCCAACAGAACTTGCTCAACAGTGACCTCGGTGCCGTCTTTTAGCGGGACGGCGTTAGTACCCATCAAGCCTATTTCGTTCATCAGCACGCGATTATCAGGCTTTGCGCTGGCTTTTTTAATTGCATTACCAACCTGGTCGATCTTGCCGACAGATAGTTTAATTCCAATTATTTTTTCAAACGCCTTTTTTTGCTTGGCGTCCATTGATTTAATTAAAGCTTTTAACTGCGTTTGCTTTGCTTTTATCTGCTCTTTGTTAATCTCTACTAAGGTGCCGGTCCACCTTCCCCATGTCCGCATAAGCCAGCGGTCCATAGTTAATTGCTCAAAGTGTCCGTATAAGTTTGCAAAGAACCCATTGCCAATTTTTGGCCCAATAGCTGCGGCACCATAAACCATAGTTGCGGGGCTTTCCCCAGAAACTTTTAAACCTGTATAAGCCGAGACTTCTTTAGCGGTGTGCATTGTGGTCATGAACCGCTCGACATTTGCCATGCCATCTCTTGCGACCAGGTTATTAAACAAACCCATTGCTTGATTAATAGCCGCTTGAGCTGTGCCTGCCTTGATGTCTGTAGGCATTACGCCGTTTTCTTTATAGTACCGGTAAGAGATCTCAGCCAATTCAAAGTTTTTGTTTACCTTCAAACCGTTTGATGTAGCGGCCAGCGCCCAGGTAAAAGCAAATTTGGCTTCCTGGTCTGTTGCCAGCTCTGGATGAATAAGAGATAAAGTGCGTAAGGCTTTTGTCACTTTTTCGTTGTACCAACCAACGGCGTTTGGGTTTGTCCTTAAAGCAGTAATCGCATCCGCCAGGGTAACGCGGACCAGATATTGCTCAACTCCCAGGGTCATTTCTGACAGATCCACCTTCGCTTCTTTTGCGGCGGCTTTTGTTCGATCCTGTATCGCAATTTTAAACTCGCGATTTGTTGCAAATTTTCTTGATCCTGCAAATTCAAAATTTGCTTCTACATTAGTAAGATTATCAACCTCTACAGGCACGGCCCTTGCGCGCTGGTTTAAAATATTTGCGTCACTCGTAGAGAACTCGCCGTTATTAAATACAGACTTGATTTGCGTAGGCTCAAATGCCGCCCAAGTTATTTCCCCGATTTCATACGCAGAAATTCCATCAAAACCGGCGTCTTTAAATGCTTGTATAACTCGTGGCTCCCAGCCCCCAAGCCATTCAAAAGCGTTTCCTTGATATTCTGGGTCAAGGCCAAGTTCAACCGCGTCAAAGGTTGTGCCGTTATCATCGTTGATACGGTCCAAGCTTTCTTGAACCGTGGCCTCATTTGACAGATCGATGTCTTCTGGAATGCGAAGCGGATTTTTAATACTTAAATAAGCGGGAATAATCCGGCCACTGTCGTTCCCTTCTCGTTCGGTGTAAGGCTGCGCGGTAGAAGGGTTGACCGCAAACCATGACCCCATATCGGTTGTGTCAAACGAAACGAAATCCGTGCCTACGTCTGTCCCGTGATAAACAACCAGCGGGTTGCCATTCGCGTCCACCACTTGGCTATCGCCAAACCATTTTTTGAATGCAGGCGTGCTGGTCGCAACACGACCTTTCTGAGACAGGATCTC
>TARA_R110000796_G_scaffold142191_1_pt1 | contig 14323 bp, 24 predicted proteins | sample TARA_R110000796 | Tara Oceans TARA_R110000796 (sample SAMEA4397815) | marine metagenome | biome: Polar Biome; feature: [SRF] surface water layer (ENVO:00010504); material: water (ENVO:00002006), including particulate matter (ENVO:01000060) such as... | depth 5 m | reverse complement strand
GCGTGCTGGCGGACGCGGGTTCAATTCCCGCCGCCTCCACCACCTACCTAAATTCAGATGCTTCCACATAGGTCTGAATGATGCAGAAAAGCCCGCCCAGTGCTGGTTTTTTTGTGCCTGTATGCTTTCACATATACCCATACAGCATTGCGCACCGTGTATGCCTGTGTGTATGCTTTGCGATATTGTGAACCAGAGGCATACAAGCATGAAACGCTCACAGATTAAGCGCCGCCCGCTGGCTGATACGGTATTGGCGACACTGGAACCAGAGGCCAAGGCATACAGGGAACTGGACGGCAGCGGCCTTTACTTCAGGGTGAAGCCCAATGGCTCCAAGTCTTGGGAACTGCGCTATAAGAAGCCAGACGGCAAGTGGTCGTGGATTGGCCTTGGTGGGTATCCAGAGACTAGCGGCAGCCTGGCGCGTGAGAAAGCCGACCAGCTTAGGGCAGACGCAGCGAAGGGAGAGAACCCCATCGTTTCTAAGCGCACAAGGGAAGCTGCAACCCTAGAAGCAGCTAACAGCACCTTTGAAGCACTGGCGAGGGAGTGGCACACCAACAAGCGCCAGAATTGGACGGACGGCACCTCTACCCGCGTCATTGGCTCGCTGCAAAAGCACGTATTCCCCAAGTTTGGTAAGCGCCCTTTCACCGATATAACGCCAATGGAATGGTTGGAGTTCCTACGCAGCCTAGAGAAGACCGGGATCATTGAGCAGACTGGCCGCATACGCGCTATCTGCCGGGAAGTGTACGACTTGGCGCTAGTGAGTGGTCGCATCACGTACAACCCATTGGAGAGCCTGCATAAGCACCTGTCCACCCGCCGGGCAACCAACTATTCCCACGTTAGCCAAGATGAACTGCCCGCCCTGCTACGTGCCATTGGCTCTTATCCCCATGCTGAAGATGTACGCCTTGGCCTGATCTTGCTATCACGCCTCGCTGCCCGACCTTCAGAACTAAGAGAAGCCCGTTGGGAAGAATTCGACCTAGACAAAGCACTCTGGACGATCCCCGCCGAGCGCATGAAGCGCCGCCGTGAGCATACTGTTCCACTGCCCAAACAGGCTATTGAAGCCCTTCAGAACCTCCACCAACTGACCGGATACCAACCGCTTCTATTCCCTGGACGCAGCGACAAGACAGCGCCACGCTCCAACACGGTATTCATCATGGCATTACGCCGCCTTGGTTATGAGGGACGCCAGACCGGGCACGGTTTCCGGCACATCGCTAGCACGATCCTGAATGAGCACGGCTATAACGCTGACCACATAGAGGCACAGCTATCCCACGTTAAAGACGGTGTAGCAGGCGTCTATAACAAAGCACAGTACATCGAGCAGCGCCGCGTGATGATGCAGTGGTACGCCGATCACCTGGACAACTTACATCGTGGAAACGTTGTAGAGATGAAGAGGGCTTGAAGATGGATGATCAGATAGCAAACCTGATTGCCTTGAAAGAAGGGATCGAAGAATCACGCCCTGACAATGCCGAGGAATTACTCGCATTGGTACACAAGATGCTTTGTGCGCATCGCTCTCAATACGAGGTCATCGAGAAATTTGGAAAAGAGTTCCTGGCACCGTCTTACGATGGGTACGGCGACGAAACCAACAAACAGCGCCATAGCAGGATGGCAGAAATTGCAGCGGGCACAGTATCGCCTAATTTCACTCTGCACCTATTTGCCCGACTAGAAGATGCGGGGCTAGCAATGATCCGCCCTCTGGTTGACCTAGCGCAAACGCGAAAACCGAAAGAGATGGTGCTGCCAGACGTGGAAGAGCAGGTAATTGAGAATGGCAAGCTGGTTACTTACCAGCAGCCTAACCCTCTGAAAATGCCACCTAAGCAGCTTATTGAGAATGCCGACCTTCTCCACAATGAAGGGCGACAGGGAGGCGGCAGGAGTAGAGGTGAAGGAATGCAGAAAGAAGCCGCTGCCAGGATGGCAAAAGCTCAACAGATATGGGAAAAACTTGCCGCCGATGGGCGCTCCAAACACGGCATTGCTACCCTGGTGGCCAAACGGATGGGGGTACACCCAAAGACTGTAAGGGAATGGCGAAGAGCCAACTGGGGGAAAAACTAAACGAACCCAAGCTAAGCACAACGAACATTCAGTATCTCACCATAAGAGCGTACTCATGCATACGGACGCGTTCTTATGAATATCGAAGCACTACCCAAAGACCAAAAGCTAATCACCAAGCCCAACCTGTGCCGCGCGATGGATATGACACGCAGCGGCGTAGATAGACTACTCAAGACCGACCCCAACTTTCCCCGTCCACTGAAATTCGGCGATAGCCAACAATCTACCTGCTACTTCTGTGTGAGCGAGTTTAACGCCTGGCTAGAGGCCAAGCTGGCTGAGCGGGGTGCTGCATAATGACCTTGCAACGCTCACCAATGCCGTTATATGCTTCATGTGCTGGCGCAAAATCGTCAGCCGGGCGTAGGAACCCGTTTATCTCTAGGCGCAACAGCGCCCCCATATCAGCAGGCGCTTTTTTTGTGCCCGCTGAACGTCATGGCGGCTGTGCGTGGGCAAGCTTCGGCTTGGCCGGTTTCCTAGAGTGCCGGTTTCCTACCCTGCGTACAGTCGCCACCCAATCCCGTAGGAAGGATCGTGGCGACTCCTCAACTCTAGGAGTGTCACCAATGACGGCATCAATCCGCCTATCCAACCTGGTTACTCGCAGCCTTAAAGGCCGCGCCGCTGCCCACCGTGCAATGGCCAAAAGCGCCTTGTTTGCCGATAGCAGCGCCAGCGTTCGCCTCCGCAAGTACAACTCCCACATTGAAAAAGCCCAACAGTTAGAAGCCCGTGCCCTCAATGCCGTTTCCGGCAAAGGAGGTGCAGCATGATTACCACCCACCACATCAACGAATGCACCACCGCCGACGAATTGCACGACCTGATGCATGATGCCGTCGTGGACTTCCTTCAAGCGCCGCTTTTGCTCCGGGACGACGCTGGTTTCTCCGAGCAGGCAGATAAATGGCGTGAGGAAGCGGCTAACGCTTCGGCTGATGACGCCGCCGCCATGGAAGATCTGGCCAATCTGTTTGATGCCGCCGAAGAGCATCTTCAGGAGGTGCTGTCATGAGTCGCGTTCAGCCCCAGCTCGAAAAGTTAGACGATCTATTCGGCACCATTAGCGGCCTTACCCACATCATCCAGGAAGATCTGATCCGCAAGGCCAGCGAAGGCGAAAAAGCGATATTCGATGATCATCATATTGGCTGCCTGCTATCCGCCATTGATGAACTTGCCAATCGTGGTTACTGCGCCCTGGATGCCATCGATCACGCCTCGCAAGAGCAGGAGGTGCGCTCGTGAGCGACTTTCAAGCCTACAACGAAGCCAGTCAGCATCTTAATATTCTGCGTAACACCGTCGCGCTGGTGGAGATCGCGCTTAACGATGCCGCTGAAGGTGATAAGCAGGTTGCGCCCCACGTCTTGGCGGCTGTTTTGTATGGTACCCAGCACCACCTCGATACGTTAGAGCAACTTACCACCCGCCTCTTTCAAACCACTGCACACAAGCCCCAGCCAGTCCCCGACCCCGGTACCAAGCTCACTGGCCTACTTCGCACGATGCGGCAAGAAGCTGCTGATGCAGAAGAGCGTGGCCACGAAATAATGCCTGGCGCACTTACTCACTACGCGCACCTGTTTGAAGAAGCCCTTGCAGCTAGCCAGATGCAATCGGAGGTATCCCATGGATAAGGCAGCCATTCAGCACATTATGCTCGACGTCGAGATTGCAGAGATTCGCTTTGAGCACGCTAGCGCGCTGTTTGACGCCATCGCAAAGATGCTTGAAAGCGGTGAACACAAGACAGCGGCACGCCTAGCCAAACTTGGGCATGAAATCACCCGGGAAGGTGCTGACGATGTAAGTGAGCTAGGCGGTTCGATTGAGCAGGAAGGGGGCAAACAATGAGCATCTTCGACAACCCTCAGCATGCCCTTGTTGATCTAATGCTTAACGCCATTAGGGAAATTACCGACGAATTCGACGACTGTTTCTTGGGCTATCTGGTAAACGAACTGGCACCAATGAATGGCTTCAGCCGAAAGATGGCCCGCAAAGAGTTGCGCCGCTTGGCAGGTAATGGCTTGATCGAATATCACTTGGTTGAAAGCGGAGTCTCTGTGCGTCTTGTGGGAGGTGAGTGATGCCTGCACCCACAAAGCAACAAGCCCCGGCCCTCAATAGAGGAGCCGAGGCCCGTGCAAGCGTCCTGCCAACGCAAAACCAGTATAGCAGTATCGAGCAGGCGTTAGTCGATGCCTTAGCCGCTTATGGCGTTACCGGGCTGGCAATCCGCGCAGATGGTGCCCTGCACCGTTTTGATAGTGCCGACAAGCCTAAAGGCAACCGTAACGGCTGGTATGTGTGCCCTTCGCTGGAAGTGGGCGTTTATGGCTTCTGGCATACCGGAGAGCAGCACACTATCGGCATTGGCGGCGAGATTGACCCCACAGCCGCCGCTGAGGCCCGTTTAGCCTACCAGCGGGCACGGGAGAAACGCGAGGAAGAGCAGCGCCAGCAACACGCCAACACAGCCGACCAGACGCGCTGTGAATGGCCGCTGCTGGTGCCTGCAAGCCCTACCCATGCCTACCTAGCCACCAAGGGAGTAAAACCCCACAACCTACGCCAGATGCGCGGCCTGCTGGTGGTCCCGCTTACCGATGGGCATCGCCTAGTGAATTGGCAGACCATCGCACCGGATGGGGCCAAATACTTCCAGACAGGTGGCAAGGTGAAAGGCTGCTATTCCCCAATAGGAAATATTGTGCAGCACCAACCATTGCTGATAGCTGAAGGCTGGGCAACCGCTGCCACCCTTCACGAAGCGACAGGCTACGCGGTAGCTGCTGCCATGAATGCGGGCAACCTGCTGCCGGTGGCGAAAAGTCTACGCGAGCGCTACCCCACGCACCCCATTATTGTATGCGCTGATAACGACCATGGCACCACTGGCAATCCTGGCGTGACCAAGGGCAAGGAAGCCGCTTCAGCCATTGGGGCGCGCTGTGTGTGGCCTGAGACTCACGAGGGCGTTACAGACTTTAACGACCTATCACGGCTAGGGGGAGGGCTGGCGCTATGACAGCAGCTCCCAACCTTCGAAAAGTGGCCGCAGCCGTGCAGGAAACAGTCAACGAAATGCGCCTGAACGCCGTTAGCTTACCCGGCCTAATTGGCATGGATTTACCAGAGCGCACAATGCTGCTATCCCCATGGCTGCCGTCAAGCGGCTTGGCGATGGTTTACGCACCACGCGGGCTGGGCAAGACTTGGTTTGCAATGGGCGTTGCCTACGCTTGTGCGTCAGGAGGCGATTTTCTTGGATGGGAAGCGCCCGAGCCAATCCCAGTGCTTTATATCGACGGAGAGATGCCCGCTGTGGCGCTTCAGGAACGCTTTGTAAGCATTGTGAACAGCGCCCCCTACCAAGCCCCGCCCGATAACCTACAAATCCTTACGCCTGACCTACAGGAGCGCGGTATGCCTGACTTGGCCAGCCTAGAGGGGCAACTTGCTATTGAGCCTTTCACCGATCCCGCCAAGCTGATCGTGGTGGACAACATCGCCACACTATGCCGCAGCGGTAAAGAAAACGAAGGTGAGTCATGGCTAGGGGTTCAAGAGTGGGCACTGCGTATGCGTGCCCAGGGCAAAACCGTGCTTTTTGTTCACCATAGCGGCAAGGGAGGCCAGCAACGTGGCACCAGCCGACGAGAGGACGTACTTGATACGGTCATAGCCCTACGCTATCCCAAAGGCGAGGAAGACGCCCAGGGGGCTAAATTCGAGCTTCATTTTGAAAAGAATCGTGGTTTCTACGGCGATGATGCTAAGAGCCGTGAAATAGAGTTAGTAAGCGCACCAGGCGGACGCATTTCTTGGGCCTATCAATCCCTACAGGACAGCACGTATCAGCGTGTCGTTTCTCTGCTTAACGAAGGGCTCACCCAAGTCGAAGTTGCGCGAGAACTGGAGATTAACAAGTCCAACGTCAACCGACACGCGAAACGTGCCGAGCGCGAAGGGTTATACACCAAGCCTAAGCGGGAGCCTAAGCCATGATGCCCACTGATCCAAAGTTGCGGGTTGCGCCCCCTAGGCAACGCAACGCGCAACTTTCGCAGAAAGGAAGCGCAACTTTTGCAGGTGATGGCGCAACCGATAGCGCAACCGTCGATTTAAAAACTCTTGCAAACAGGTACTTGCAGAGAAAAGAGCGCAACCAGCAACGCAACCAAGCCGCAACCGAAGGCCCAAAAACAGCGCAACTTTCAGAGGATTATCAGGGGGTAAAAGTTGCGCCAGCCACAGAAGGTTTTACCTACAGCGAGGAAGCTCCCGATTGGTTAACGTGGATCGCTACACAATGCCCCCTAGCGCCGGAAGATCGCCGCCATGTTGCCATGGGGCTACTACGCCTTCATCCACGTATTCAGCAACGTATAGCCGAGCGTTACGTTGAAACCTGGCAGATAGCAGCAAGCTTAGAGCCGAAGCCACACCGTAAAGATAATGCAGGTCGCAACGCTGCCAATTTGGTTATCACTCGACTAAAGCGAGAGGGTGAGTATGCCCGGTAAACCACCCGCCCAAGCCTACGCCGACAAGCGCCACCATGAATTGAGGGAGGCAGCCGCCATGCTAGATGAAGCCATCATCGAAGCCCGCCGCCTGGCGGCCAACCTTCACGGTATCACCCCGGACGTTGCACACAGCGCCTACATGGTGTGGATAGCGCTGGGGTCAGACCACGATCATGAAACCCTAATGGGGTGCGCGGCCACGCTGGAAACCCTCGACCAGCGGCTACCAACGGGCACACTGGCCGCCCTGGTGCGTGTACGGCTTTCACGCCTGCAAGGGCTGGTGAATGCCTTGCTTGATGACGACACCCAGCCACCTGCCGCCTGACCTGGAGAGCACCGATATGACTGACTTCAGCCAATTAACTACTGAGGAGATTGATGCCTTCTTGGTCGAGCATCAACACGCACTTGATATGAGTGGCATAGAGCCAGGGGATGTTACTACGAGAGTCGAAAACGGTAGTGCTGTTATCGAAGCCCGCGAATACGGCTTTGCAATACTTCAATTGACAGAGGCTCCGGATGGCTTAGTTCCGCACCTTTGGGCTTTATATATCGACCCTGATCGCCGTGGTCGCAGGATGGGCATGGCATTTCTGCGATATCTGTTGAAGAAGTATTCACGCGAATACTGCATGAGCCTGGTCTGCCATGGGCCGCGACGCCGCGCATTCTTTGGGCGCGCTGGCTTCTGCATCGAAAGCAAAGATGGAGAATACCGCCGTATGACAACGGCAGATCGAGAAACGCGGCTACGCTTGATGTGAGGTTCACGGCATGACCCGCATAGGATCAAGACGCACAAAGCGGCGCACCAACAAAGAAGCCCACCAGACTTACCCGGGAATGAGCCAGGGGCCTGATGGGCTGTTCTCATCATAGTGCCCTTACCCGGATATGGACAAGAATATTCGCACCCGGAAAAGACTAAGTAAGATTAATCAAGCATGGTGAAAACTGGACGCTCAACCAACAGGAGCGTACCCCATGCACCAGAACCATATCGATACTTCCGAGCAGTCAGAGCAAATAGCACTGCTCAATGATGTGGAAGGCATCCTCGAAGCCCTAGCCAATGAGCTGCTCGATGTGGCCGCAGGTGAGCAGCTTACCCAAGGCCGCGCCATTCTCGGACTAGCGGGTATTGACCTGGCCATTTCCGCCCTTCGTGAATGCATCCTCCTCCAATGCATGGATGCATCAGGCGAAGAACCCGACGCGGACGAAGGCTAATGGCTGGCGCACGTAGGCCAGCGCCAGCCAACAACGCCGCTAACCTGAAGGGCGCCGCGGCTGAGGCGCGCAAGGTTCAGAGCGAACAGCTTAGCGAGCGCGCTAAGGCTGAGAACATCCTAAGCCCCGAGCAGCTGCGTTCGGGCAATGTGCCGGTCAATGCCGCCGGACTGATGATGACCATGCTGGGCGGCGAGATTCGCCCCATGACGCCCGACGACCTAGCGCAGCTTCGCCAAAAGGCCCGCGAGCTAGGCCGCCGCTTTGAAGGGGGCATCACAGCGCGCCAAGTGGTTGATATGTCTCTGTCTGAAGACAGGAAGCGGGCCCGTACTCAAATCACCACGGTCATACCCGCTGGCGCACGTGCGCTGAAGGCAGGCGGCAAGGTGACTGCCCTGGAAGTGCGTTTCATGACCAACGCAGGGCCTGATAGCGATGTAAGCCGTCACCACATCATTGTGGAGTTTACCGGCTACGCCGAGCAGGTCATTGCAGGCGAAGACACGCCCCAGCGAGCAGCCTGGCAGCTACGCAAGAAAGGCATCCGGTTTAACTGCGACTGTGGCCGCCACCGCTACTGGTACCGGTATTTAGCCACCGTAGGCAACTACAACGCAGGCCCGCGTGAAGACGGCTTCCCCAAGATTCGAAATCCCAACCTCGTGGGCGTGGCCTGCAAGCACGTACTGCGCGTGATGTCGGAGATCGAGGCAGGTAACGCCGTGCAAATGTTCCTTGCCCGCGCTATCGAGAAAGGCCGTAAGAGCGGCGATGGCAGTGGCCACATACGCCAGCTTCAGAAAGACGCCGATCGTATGGCTGACAAGCAGGCGGCACGGCCTACCGGTGGGCGCGCTGTGACGGGCGATAGGGAGTTTGACCGTTCCCGGGCATCGCTGCGCAAGGCAAGCCGGGCGACCACTACGAAGCCGAAGAAAGTAGCCAACGGAAGCAAAAAGGCGCTGTCTCTGGCGAGGATGAATACCCCAGATGCTGAAGCCGCCTTCATGGGAATGGCATCCGAGCTGGGTATCGACCGTGCCGAAGCGCTTATAGCAGGGCTACGCAATGCCAAAAAATAACGCGCCTCTCACGCCACAGGAGCGCCAGCGGCTGGAAGATTCGCTTAGCCGCCGCGTTATCACCGGCGATCGCGGAGCCCACAACCAGCTATGCGTTTTGCGCCGGATCTGGAGTAGGCAAGCCCAGCAATCAATCACCGCTGCCCATGAGCAGCTCCAACACCTCATTAATCACCGCTAAACGGAGAACTACCCATGGCTAAAAAAACCACAGACCTCAAAACCGCCGCTGTTCAGCTTGATGTGCTTACGGACCCACGCCTGGCCGCCGAAGGCCAGAGCCTACTGGCACGGCTTGATAAGCTAAATGCAGATTTAGCACGAGCGCCGCGAAAAGCCCGTATAGCGCTGCTACTAAGCGAGAACAACTGGTCTGTTACCGACCTGCTGCTAAGTCTAAAGCTTCAGGTCGAAGATGCCGAAGCGCTCAATGATGCGGTTAGCAAAGAGGATGGCCGCCTGCAACGCCAAAAGAAAACCTTAGACGATGCGCTTCAGTCGGTCACGACAGCATTGATGAACCGAAGGAGCCGTTTCAAAGATGAAAAGACGGGCCTTGAACAACGCATAGAGTGTTTGAAAAGCCAGCAACTCAAGTCGATCCAGCAGTTAACCGAAGCTGGTTTAACGTTTGAAGAGGCAGAAAGTCGAGCAAAGCCGCCTCAGTCGGACATTCAAAAATTAACTTCAGAGCTTCGTTCACTGCCCTCAATTGAAGAGGAGGTTCAATGGCGCTTAGGTAGCTACGTTCATCGCCTACAGATGCATGAGCAAGCCAAATCGCCCCGGGAGCTAACCGCATGAGTATGAGCAACGTGACGCCTACCCCGGCAGAGATCCACGCCATCCTTGAAGAGCAAACCAAGGAGTTGCTGAGCGCGCTAGAAACGTACCCGGCAGTGCAGCGCTTTCAGGCCGATAAGCGGTTATACGGTAACGATGAAAACGCTTTAAAGGCTGCCATGATGCGACTTCAGAATGCCCGCCTGCTGTTAAAAGCGGTTTATAAATGCGCTGAGGGAGAAGATTGATATGGCAACGCGGCTTTCTGATATGCGGGTTACCGCTGCCGCACCAGGTGGGGGCATTGGCCCCCACTGGGACGGTATCAATAAGCACCTAATCGCTAGTATCTACGAGGTGGGCCCTAACGGCGACCCGCTTTACGAGAACGGCAGCATCCTTCAGTGCTTGTTCGTGGATGATGCCAACCTAGAAGCAACGTTCGACTGGCGATCGCCGTTTGAAAACTCGGGCTCAGATTCACTTTCACCCAGTCTTAGCGCAATGCTCCAATCTGGGACGATTCAGCCAATTATTGAAACCGTGAGGGGGATGCTATCCAGCGAAGAGAGGGAGAAGTTCGACAAAGCCACGCCGGGTAGCTTCGCTGATAAAACGACCGCCGCCGTTGAGCATGCGCGAGGACGTACGGGCATTACCAAGCTAAACAGCACCCAGGTTTTCACTGGCATGACCCCTATCAAGTTGAACGTGACGATCATGCTTCGCGCCTGGCGTGACCCTCAGACAGAAGTAGAGGAAGCCATCAACCTTTTAATGGATTGGGCGTTACCTCGCTACTTAGCACCTGAGGGAACGCTACTCACGGCAGCACTAGATTGGGCGGGCTCTGAAAACAGAACGGCAAAGTCATTGGTTGAAGCTGCGCTGCCGTCTGAAGTGCCGGCACTGCTGGCCGTTCGCTACAAGCAACGTGTTTTTGCACCGCTGGTTGTTGAGAGCATTGGTCTACCGCTTAACTCACCTTCTGATAAATACGGTCGTTTTGTACAAATGCAGATACCTGTGACGTTTGCGACGTTGACGGCATGGGATGGCGCAGGCTGGCAAGGGGCACAGCCTCAAAACGGATTCTAAGGGTACAGGCTCACTTAGTGCAGGTGATGATATGGCAGCGAAGATGACACCAGCGCAATGGAAGAAGGCCAAGCGCCTATGGGAGGCGGATCCCAGAGAGGGGTTCACTTGGTTAGTGCGAGAGCTATCGCTACCTGTATCGCGGGTGGCTGTTAGCCGTAGGGCCAAGGCGGATGAATGGCAAAAGCGGGCACAGCCTATAGACCAAGCCAGCAACACAGAGGAGGAGGTTACGCATGGGGTTGCGGTTACGCCCCAGGTTACGCAAGAGGTTACGCCCGTAACCAACGATCGAGGCCGACCCAGTGAATACCAGCCTGAGTATGCAGAGCAGGCTTATCGCTTGATGCTGCTGGGCATGACGCGCAGCCAGGTGGCGCAATTCTTCGAGGTGAGCGAAGCCACAATCTACAACTGGTGCCGTGAACAGCCTGAATTTTTAGAGTCCATAAGGCGAGGGGCAGCGCTGGCCGATGCTGAGGTGGCCGAAGCGCTCTACAGGAGAGCTATCGGGGTGGTGCTGCCCGAGACTCACGTATCCAATTACCAAGGTGACGTGACGCTAACGGATCTACACCGGCATTACCCACCGGACACCCAAGCCGCTCGCATGTGGCTGAAGAATCGACAGCCAGAACTCTGGAAAGACAAGGTAGAGATCGAAGAGAAGCCGACCATTGCCCTGGTGGATCGTGAAGCCATGCGTAAAAAACTTGAGGCCGCGTTAGAGCATGCTGCTGAAGTCGAGCGAAATATGATTGGCAGGGCTAAGCGCCTTGGCTTACAGCATGACGATGGCACCTATCCCGGTGAAACCTATGAGAGCGATTACACGGAGAGCGAAGACAGGGATAATGTAGAGGGGCATCAATAAAGAACGCCCCGATAACCCCGGGTACGAGTCGGGGGCGGGGCGCTCTACCACTACTTCCGACGGCAGGGCTGCGGTATTAACCGGAGCTACCCGCTTGGTGAGTGGCCAACCTGCTAACAGTGTAGGTAATTATCGCTTTTTGCGAGCAAGACTGCCTAGTGAAAAGCTGCGCGTTGTGCGACGCGGGTTATACAACGCGCTCTTGTCGCCACCGATGCGACGTGACAACAGTATGGGAGACCCATAAACAACGTGAGGTCTGCCAAATGCGCGATCGTCTCGAACTACTCCATCTTTTGTTGATGCTGCTGACCACTGCCCTGGATCTTCTCCAGCGCTTGGCCGAGTGGTGGCCGTTTTGAGGAAGCCCTTAAATACGCCACTGAAGTCGAGCAAATATAATAGGTCGGGCTGAGCGCCTTGGCTTAAAGCATGACGATGGCAACCGGTGGCACCTATGCAGGCGATTATACGGAGAGTGCAGGAGGGATGAGGCAGAGATGCGTTAGTGAGTGGCGCGCTTCAAAGTGAGCCTGAATCACTTCTACCGAGAGCGGCAGAATAAAGAGGCGGCTAAGGTTTGCTATGGTGCTTTTCAATTCCCACTTTCTCCACAGAATCTCCCCCAAAAAAAGGCCCAGCAGCCAGCACCGTGTATGCCCTGGTGTATGCCTAACTGAGAAAACTTATTTAAAACCATTTAATAACAGAAACTTAACTATTGAGTTCAAACGACGCCGCCACCAGACACCCCTACAAATCAAGCACCTACGGGTGCTTTTTTTGTTTTCTGATCCTAAATACCCACTCAAGCTAAAATTCGCTTGATGTTGTTATGATGGGAGATGAATAACTAGCTTTTTCAATACTCAATACTTTTTCAGCATCTTGAGTCCAAAGCCATGGCTGAGGAGTAAGCCAGCATTCCAAAAGCACCCCCATCAGCCCGCTATGTTCAGCACATCAGCAGCCTCTTAATACCAGCCCCTCGGACGCACCAAGGCACCAGTAGAGTGTCGTTATCCTTATGACAATTTTGGGAGGTGAGCTACTGGGAATAGACCAGGAAACGCACTGAAGCCACTGCTTTCTTCAAAATAGGTTAAAAGCGTCTTACGCTTATAGCCAATGAACCTAGCAACGGGCATTTCAGCACCATGAGTGTAAAAACCACATTAAAAGAATTTGTCAGCATCCTGGACAAAGCCTGGGAAGGTAAGCGAGCTGCTCAAATGGTTCAGTTCGTTCTCTATCTGGATCTGGCAATGATTTTTGCTGGTCTCATGGGGCTAGCAGAATGGGATAGTAGAAACACCCCCATTCTCAGTAATTTAAACTTTGTGGTCATCGTGCTCGCTTCATTCACGGTCTGGGCAGCGTTCTTAACGCCTATGGCAAGCATAGTTTTTAGGGCTTTCATTCTTGAGATGCCGGGCCTCTTTCGCTTGACCCCCTCTGCAAGCCAAGAGCAGCCAAAGGGTTATGTGCATATTGCTTATTATGGAAAAATTGCCTATAAGCGGAATGATCCGCACATGATTGACTACTACCTAATGCGCCAAAAACGGGCGCGCGATTCAGAGGCAGAGCAAAGACGGTCGGGCAATATCCTGTTCGGTACCGCCTTAATCATTCTGTTCAACTCTTTTCCGAACATTATCGGTATTGAAACGACGTCTACTTTGCTACAGGAAGTAATGGCGTTTATGGGTCTCGAAGTCTATCTAGCAATAGGTCTTCTATTCTACTAATTCTATTCTTTTGGCGGGCAACGACGGCAGCATGGTTTGGCGTGCCACTCACGTACATCGAACAGCCAGAACTCTATCGACAGCAACAAGAAGGGGCTCAAGCAGAAAGCAAAGATAAGTCTCCCTATCCACACGACTAGTACCCTTATGCTCAACAGCCGAAACAGCCGACCCCGACGAAAGCTTGGGAAGAATCAACTTATCGCAGGCAATAGCCATCACCTGGGTGATGGCATATTTGCAAAGCATGGGAATGACGCGGGGTTGGAGAGAGTGGAGGCTGCTTAACGCTTTTCCCTCCACTTACGCGGATCAATGCGGCCTTCATACATGGGTAATTCCAGCACAGGATCATTCTCTCGGAACTGAGACCACATACGGTTCAACCCCGCCGTGCCGAAGGTACGCACACGCTCAACTTCGTCCAAATTGAGTACGTCGGTCAGAATGCCCGAGGTGGCGCCGGGCATTTTCGCGCGGATGCGGCCTTCGGGGTCGACGATCAGACTCTGACCTTCCCCCGCAGGTGCGGCTGAATTAGCGCTCACCATATATACCTGATTGAAAATAGCATTGGCCTGCACAAGGATTTGCTCCTGGGCGCGGTCACAGGTGGTGGTGGCCACTTGGTTGATGATCACCTCCGCCCCCAGCCACGCTAGCTGACGCACCATCTCGGGAAACCAGATGTCGTAGCAGATGGCTAGGCCGACCCGGCCTATGCCTGGCACCTCGAACACTTCAAAGCGATCTCCCGGCTGATAAGGCTCGTACGGTCGCCAGGGGAAACACTTGCGGTAGGCAGCCACTCGCTCACCTTCGGGCGAATACACCGGCGCGGTGTTGTAC